>ERZ773235.2102-NODE-2102-length-17824-cov-3.839608_pt1 | contig 17824 bp, 15 predicted proteins | sample MGYA00580522_ERZ773235 | MGnify/ENA primary metagenome ERZ773235 (study PRJEB29015, sample SAMEA2737797) | human gut metagenome | biome: human gut; feature: human-associated habitat; material: faeces | place: China | collected 2012 ...
GTGGACCCAGCAAGCGAGACATTCAAAAATTGCAGATCATGGATATGATGCCCGGAATGCCAAAATTGCTTCATTCGTCGATGGAGGCTTTTTTTGAAGCTGTTAGCAGGGCATATAAGCCGAATTTTCTTCCTGAACTTCGCGGCGAGCTGGGGCCGGTATTCGAAGGATGTTATACTTCTCATAGCGATATTAAATTGTGGCATCGCCGATTGGAAAGCCTACTTTTGCAGACAGAATTATTACAGGCAGAAGAAAAAAATGCCGGTAAAAATTTTGATGCGGAGATGCTGGAGAAAACATGGAAAAAACTATTAACACTACAATTTCACGATACAATCTGCGGCTGCTCCATAGCAGAAACATATCAACGAGCATGTTTGGAAGTCAAGGAGAGTTGTGACACGCTTACTGCCTATCTGCGAAAGCATTTGTCTGTTTCAGATCATGTGTTCGATGATCAAATTACTATTGTTAATTTGCTGCCATTTGCAAGAACAGAGCCTGTGTTCCTTAAGGAAAAAGGTAGTATGCAACTTCAAACCTTGTCGGGAAAAACAATGATGACTCAGTCGGTAAATGGCGATTTATTGTTTGTTCCCGATATCATTCCGGCGGGCGGAAGCGTCAGTTACCGGTTGGTGCACCGATCCGAATCAACAGAGTCAGAGAAAGGCAGTGAAATGCCCCAGAACGGTTATTTTGAAACGGACTTTTTTTCAATCCGAATTGATCCTGAAACCGGAATTATAGAGCGAATGACGGATAAACAAACTGGTAAAAAATATATTTACTCACGAGATTTTACCCCTGAACCTATGAACGGATATCCGTTTCATTTCGACAATAATTTATTCAGCGTGGATTATGAAAAGCCACATCATCGACGTTCTGCATGGATTATCGGTCCGGTTTACCGTCGGGAAAGTTTGTTTGACGGAAAAGTGGAGATGGTCTCCTCGGGAGAGGTGGCGGATATCTTAAAAATACAGCGTTCTGTCGGTAAATCAACTATCACACAGCAGGTTGTTATTTATAAGCACCTGCCTCGTATAGATTTTAACCAGACCGTTGATTGGCAGGAGCAGTCAACGCATGATACGTTAGCACCGATGTTGTTAATGCATTTTCACCCTGAATTAAATGGAAATATTACGGCAAGCCGAGAAATTCCTTTTGGTGTTGCCAAAACAGCGCCTAACGGTGAAACGCACTCTTGCTTGAGATGGGCGGATGTTTCGGATGAAACGCTTGGCTTTACCGTTGTAAACGACAGTAAGTATGGTTGTGCTATAAACGGCGATACACTTACGATGCATTGCATCCGTACTTCATTTCATCCTGATCCTGCTCCTGATCGGTGCGTTCATCATTTCCGTTTTGCGCTTTATCCGCACATTGGCGGTTGTAATGATACAGAGGCATCTCGTTTAGGAAAAAGCTTTAATTCTTTTCCGGTAGTTTTGTACGGTCGAAAAGTCGAAGAGCTTAAGCTGCCAGTCGTGGCACTTGATGATAATGTAATCATTAGTACGATTAAACCTGCTTATCAGGAACAGGGATATATTATTCGTTTGTTTACATCGAATCAACATTCAACTGCTTTTCGTTTACAGGCAGCTGCTCCGGTTTATATTGCAGAAGAGGTGATGATTACGGAGGATCGCCCGTTTAAGCGTAACCTTCTAGTGGACGGCAACGAAATCCGTGGTATGCTCCACGCCGGAGAAATTTTGACTTTGCATATCATACTTGGAGAGTGAATTTATAATTGCGGGTTAACTTAAACACTGTTGAACCAGTTATCGTTAAAAACACAAAAATTCTCTGTGAAACAGGGGGTTGCAATACCGTTATTACGTGATATAATAATAAGGGTTCTATATAGAAACAGATACTAAAATGTGAATTTAACAGGAGAGAATGATATGCTTGCAGTAAACACAAAAGCACCCGATTTTAGATTAATCAATCAACAAGGGGAATCTGTTTCGTTGTCTGATTATATTGGGAAAAAGGTGGTATTATACTTCTATCCGAAAGACAATACACCGGGATGCACCCGTCAGGCTTGCGCTTTCGCTGCAGGCTATGAGGCTTTCCGGAAGAATAGTGTTGTCGTAATCGGTATTAGCAAGGATGGTATAGAATCTCATCGTAAATTTGCAGAAAAGTACAATTTGCCGTTTATTCTTCTTGCCGATCCTGATCTTGAAGCAATAAAAGCTTATGATGTGTGGAAGGAGAAAAAATTATACGGAAAGACAAGTATGGGCGTTGTCCGCACTACTTTTATCATCAATGAAGCTGGAAATATAGAAAAAATCATGTCAAAGGTAAAACCGGATACTAATGCGGCTGAGATATTGGATTATTTGAAGATTTGACTATCGGGGTATTGTCTATGAAACGAATTATGTTCGTCTGTCATGGGAATATTTGCCGTAGTCCGATGGCAGAGTTTATTTTAAAGAGAATGGTGAAAAAATCCGGTGCTGAGAAGAATTTTGTGATTGAATCGTCTGCTACAAGCACGGAAGAAATCTGGGACGGGATCGGAAATCCGGTATACCCTCCTGCAAAAGAGGAACTTGCAAAGCATGGTATATCATGTGAAGGAAAACACGCTGTTCAGCTTGTGAGAAGCGATTATGATAAATATGACCTCATCATTTGTATGGACAGTAAAAATATACAAAATGCTTTGCATATTTTAGGCGGGGATCCTTGTGGTAAAGTGAAAAAACTGTTATCATATACGGGTAGTACCGGTGATGTGTCTGATCCGTGGTATTCGGGAGATTTCAGAAAGGCATATGACGATATTTTTCAAGGGTGTTCGTCATTGATGAAAGAATTGATCGAAAAATTATGAGATATGAAAAGATCGTAAAGGCAAGATTTATAAGCCGCCCCAATCGTTTTATTGCAAAGGTTGATATTGACGGTCAAGAAACGGTTGCTCATGTAAAAAATACCGGCAGATGCAAAGAGTTGCTTGTGCCGGATGCAACGGTATATTTGGAAGATTTTACCGGTAATATGCGTTCTCGTAAGTTGGCATATTCGATCATCAGTGTCGAAAAAGTTTGTGATGACAGAAAGATGCTGCTTATCAATATGGACTCTCAAGCTCCCAATAGGGTGGTGAGAGAGTCTCTTGAAAGCGGTTCTCTTTTTTTGCCGGAATTTGGTGAGCTTGATTTGATCAAGTCCGAAGCTGTATACGGTGATTCCAGAATGGACTTTTATATTCGCGATGTCAGCGGACAAGAAGGTTATATAGAAGTGAAAGGAGTTACTTTGGAAGCGAGTGGAATTGCATCGTTTCCCGATGCTCCAACCGGAAGAGGTATTAAGCATCTGAATGAGTTGTCCGGTCTAGTGAAAAAAGGATATCAAGCGTATGTGATCTTTGTAGTTCAAATGGAAGGTGTGAAAAGCTTTCGTCCTAATGAAGAAAGACATATGGCTTTTGCAGAGGCACTTCGCATGGCAGATAAAAACGGAGTGAAAGTACATGCTTATGGATGTAAAGTGAAAAAAGACGTACTTGCGCTTGATTGCCCGATTCCCGTTTGTTTATAAATGGTTCAGTGAGCATTAATTTATAAAAAACAAAACTGATTTCGTTTTTATACGAAATCAGTTTTGTTTTTTATATGTAGTATTTTTCGTTCTATACATTACATTTTTGCTGTAATTCAAATGAAGATGAAATATTTTTTCTGTGCATTCATGGCGTAAAATTTCCTTTATTTTAGTTTTGAAAAGACAAAAATTGTGATACCAAGCAGCACCAACACGATACCGGTAGCTCTATTCAACGTTTTGGGTTCAGCTTTGTTTGCAAACAGTGCGGCGACTTGAGCCCAAAGTAAAGTAAATGATACACAGAGAATCAGTACCGGCCAATCCGGCGCTCCGCCGATGGCAAAATGAGAAACAGCTCCGGTGAAGGCGGTAAAGGACATAATAAATACGCTGGTGCCTACGGCGGTTTTTAGCTCATAGCCGAGAACGCTGGTGAGGATAAGCAGCATCATCATGCCACCTCCTGCGCCGACAAATCCGCAGATAAAGCCGATCAGTATCCCGCACAGAACCGATTGAATTGCTCGCTTTTTCGGAGAAGCTTTCTGCATCGCGTCTTTTGTCGTCATGACCGGTTTGACAATAAATTTAACACCAAGCAAAAACGTCATAAATACGGAAAAATTCCCCATTGCCGTAGAAGGTACCAGTTTAGAAATAAAACTGCCGACTACGGTGAAAGTTAGAACTGATACCATCATGATAAATCCGTTTTTGATATCAAGATTTTTGTTTTTTCCATAGGTATAGGCAGAGACTGCACTGGCCAGGACATCACTTGCCAAAGCAATTCCTACTGCCATATAGGGATCGATGCCCAAAAATGTTACCAGCATTGGCGTTATCACTGCCGCAGCGCTCATACCGGCGAACCCCGTTCCGAGTCCTGCTCCCATACCGGCAAAAAACGTGACCAAAATTGTAATAAAAAGTTTCATACTAATTCGCCATTCTTCCGTTTCTCTTTTGCATAGGTTATGTTTTTGCCACAGCGCTCAATGATTTCTCCGAACTGCTTTATATCGTTTTGATCTATTCCTTCCAGTAAAACTTCATAAAAATGCTCTTGCATTTGATGTCCCGCTTCAATAATGGGAGTGGCTTGCTCTGTGCAAGTCAGCTTAATGCATCGACGGTTTCCCTTCATAGGTTCACGGTTCAGATAGCCTTCGTTTACCAATTTGTCCACGTATAATGAAACAAGGTTTGGACGGATTCCTCTGTATTTAATGATTTCTCTGGCAGTTGGGTATTCCGGATTGTTAGCAAGAAACATTAGAATGTCAAAAGCAGTTTGCGGAATATTCATCTTTTTGCAGAAAGGTTTACACATCTCTTCGTATTCTTCTAGAATATTGTGTAAGGTAGGAAGTAAGCCAATACGATTCATAACGCACCTCAAGATTCAAAATATTAAATATCACTTTTTTGAACTATTCAATAATATCACAAATACCATAGAACGTCAAGGTACATTTTCCAAACATATTTGCATTGTATTTTGGCAGTCTTACAGTGAAATAAGATAAAAACAGTAATACGAAAACGTTAATAGATAATAATAACAGGGGACTGTTTTAACAGCCCCTGTTATTTTGAAATGGCAAAGCGCATGTTTTTTATCATTGCTCAATGTTTTCATGCTGCTTTCGAATCCATTCCGCATATTGTGGAGTTCCTAATCCGTATCCTCCCGCTACATCCAAAATGTGTCCGGTAATATAAGACGATTCCTCTCCCGCAAAGAAAAGCACTGAATTAGCAATATCCTCCGGCGATGCCATACGATTAAGGGGAACATTTGCAAGAAATGATTCCAGAAATTCTTTCGGCATATTTTTGATTGCCGCATCGGTAGCAGTAAGCCCAGGCAAAACAGCGTTACATCGAATATTATTTCGTGCATATTGAAGTGCGATTTGCTTTGTAATGTTATTAACGGCGGCTTTGGAAACGCCGTAGCCAATCCGCGTAATATCAGGAATCAGTCCGCCAATGGAAGAAATATTTACAATGCTTCCGCCGTTATTGGCAATCATATGTGGAACGACTAATTTAGAAACGCGATAGACACTGCCGAGGTTTAACTCCAAGATATCAAAAAAGGCTTTTTCACTGCCATCCACCAAATTAAAATCTTCATTGGGTTTTCCGATTCCGAAGTTATTCACCAGAATATCAATTCTATTTGCTTGCTGTATGACTTTTTTCACCATAGAAGCATAACTGTCCGATACCGTAGCGTCAAAATAGATTGGTGTCATTATAAGTCCATCTTCTTGATGCGAATCACAAATTTTTTGCGTATCCTCTACTCTGCGCACAGCCATAAATACATGTGCGCCTCTTTCCGCTAATTTTAATGCACATGCCAGTCCGATTCCTTTTGTTGCAGATGTAACAACCGCGACTTTTCCATCCAATGTTTTCATAGCAACCTCCTGTTTTTTAGTTAATATATGGATAAAGTCTGTAATTATGTGCTTTTGTATAAAATTATAGTTTCTACACATAATAGGTACCAAATAAGAATGGATATGATAACATTGAAAAAAGCATTCTGGCATTGACTGTTAATGAAAACAAGTATTTTATTTGACTCTGCAAGATATAAAACAGATTGTGGATACTATCGGAAAGGAACAGTAAGCGATGGAAAAACGACAAAATAGAGCTTTGCCGGTATTGGTGGGCATCATATTAATTCGCGGTTTTGCGAGCGGCGGTATTAATATGACTGCCAGCTTGTTTCTCACTCCCGTTTCTCAAGGACTTGGTGTGGGAATCGGCACTTTGTCGCTTTATTTCAGCATTATGTCAGTGGTTACAATCCTGTGGCTTCCGTATGCCGGAAAATTGGTAGGGCGTTACAATATTCGTATATTGGCGGTGATATCAGCTACACTTCAGGCGCTTTCTTTTGCAGGCTTCGGTCTGATGAACAATGTGATCGGTTGGTACTTGCTTTCTATTCCTCAAGCCATGGGGGCGGCTATTTTGGTTAATCTTTTAGGTCCGATCCTGATTAACCGCTGGTTTCCCCATAACACCGGGCTGATTTTAGGTATTCAAATGGCATTTGTTTGGTTGTTTGCTGCCGGTTTACAATCTATAACATCTCAGATCATTGCGGTCAGCGGGTGGCGCAATGCTTATTTTATTGTTGGGCTCGGTACTTTCTTGGTTGTTGTTGCTTCCGCCTTTCTGTTTCTGCGGGACAGACCATCCAAAGAGAAACCCGAAGCAAGCGGAAAGCAGGAAACTACTCACGCTGTGGAAAACAGGGATGCTATTGAAATTCCGGAAAAGGTTGCCACCCGATCTGCCTCTTTTGTGTTGTTGCTGATATTTATGACTGCTATGACCGGTGCTGCAGTTTTTACTCAGCATATTCCTACTTACGGCGGTTTGATAGGCTATTCTTTGAGTCAGATAGGGATTGGAATGTCTCTTTCTTCCGTCGGTAGCGCCGTCGGCGCGATTGCTATCGGATTGGTCAGCGATAAAATCGGTGGTTTGAAAACTTGCCTTGGAATAATCATTCTGTGGCTCGTAGCCGTAGCGGGTTTTATATTCAGTGGAACAAATTTTGTTGTTTTTGCGGCTTCATCTTTTTTGCATGGTATTTCCAGCTCCAGCATTGCCGTCATTGCTCCGATTCTGACTTTGATGTTTTACGGAAAGCGAGATTATGAGAAAATCTTTGCAAAGGTATCCATGGGAGCGCCGTTGGCATCGATTTTACTAATTCCGGCATATGGGTATGTTTATGATGCCACCACCAGTTATTTACCCGTATTAATTCTGATGATTGCTCTGTTGTGCATTGCGGGCTTTGGAATTTTGATCGGATGGAAAAAAAGATGTACGGCTGCAGGATGTCCCACGTGGCGTAAAACAGACCGTTTGTCTTAGCACAAGGAATTTTTGATCATTCTTTTCATTTGGTTATTTTGAGCGTACAGGATAATATCGGTCTCTTTCCAAATCTATTTGATTTTCTTCAGTTTCTTTCGGATTTCTCTCCAAAAAAGCGCTCTGCTGATGATCCTCGGCAGAGCGCTTTTGATTATTATCCATTTTTTCTGCAATCACTATTGTATCAGATTTTCAAAATTTTCAACTTGATTTCATTCAATTACTTATACTATTATTCAAAATGGGGAAAGATACAGTGTGTATTGAATATATTTCAGGAGGAAATACCATGTCCCAAATGCTTAACACATCTTTGGCAGAATTTCAGCAATACCTTAAACAAGAAGAAAAAAGCCAGGCAACCCTTGAAAAATATCTGCGGGATGTTCGTTGTTTTTTCGATTTCCTGCAAGACAGAGAGATTTGCAAAAATGAGACTATTGCCTACAAGGAGTATTTATCCCAAAATTATGCACCTGCCAGTGTTAATTCTATGCTGGTAGCTCTCAACATTTTCTTGAGGTTTATGGGAATGCAGAATTATTGTGTCAAACTATTAAAAATTCAGAGACAGATTTTCTGCGGGGAAGAAAAAGAACTCACTCAGCAGGAATACAGACGTTTGGTAAAAGCAGCGCACGGCACCAGACTGTCGTATATCATTCAAACTCTCTGCGGCACCGGGATTCGTGTCAGCGAACTCAAATATATTACGGTGGAAGCTGTTTGTGAAGGAAAAGCTATTGTTAACTGTAAAAATAAGACACGGATTATATTTATCCCCGCGTCGTTACAGAAAATATTGAAAGAATATGTTAAAAAAAATGGTCTTCATACCGGGGCGGTGTTTGTCGGGAAAAACGGGAAACCATTAGATAGGAGTTTTATCTGGAGGCAGATGAAATCCTTGTGTCAAAAAGCAAGAGTATCCCCGGATAAAGTATATCCCCATAATCTGCGGCATTTGTTTGCGCGGACTTTCTATTCTATCGAAAAAGATATTGTTCGGTTAGCCGATTTATTAGGTCACAGCAGCATTAATACTACTCGCATTTATACTGTAGAAACCGGAAATCAACATTTGAATCGCCTGGAAAGAGTGCAACAAATTCTCATCGTCACATAATGCTGATTATGTGATATAAGGATCCGCAATAATTCATTCGGCTCAGATTAAAATCCCGGTGCTTTCCTCAACTCGATATTTCTTTTTGCTAAAAAATAAAAAAGGCATAAAAACAAAGCCGGAAGAAAATTTTCATCGCTTCCGGCTTATTTTTGATACCTTCTTTTTAGGATTCATATAAATTTAATGTGTTTCTCTTGCCAAAAAAAGCAATTAGTGTTAAAATATACTTGACATCAGTGATTTTGAACGGTTATTATTTTATGTATAGCAGTAAGAGATACACATAATCAGCATTATGTGATTTGCTTTATTTGATTAGATAAATTGCAATAAAAGGCAGAGATTAAATAATGTAAAAATATCCTAGTATGAGTAAATAAAAATTTGCAAGGTCGGAAAAATTTCAACTTATTAAGTTGACCGCAGAATCTATGTTTGAATAAGAGGAAGGACTATGTTATATCATAAAATTCAAATATTAGAAAAGAGTTTTCAGGCGTTACCACAGTTTGTGCAGGAACATAGTGAACGAGTAGGGCTTTATACACAAATCTTAATAGGTCAGATGGCACAATTACAAAAAACGGGTTGCTTTTCTGAACTGTTTATTCCGGATCAGGAAAAAATCAAAATATTGGGCAGATATCACGATATTGGAAAACTCGGTATTACTGATGAAATTTGGAATAGCTCCGATCCCCTTAGTAAAACAGAAAAAAATTTTGTACATATACATCCGATTATCGGAGCTTACATCGTGAAGGACAAGCTGGCGCCTTTTGATCAGGAATATAGCGGACGGGATATCTTTGAAATTTTATTGCAATGTTGCTTGTTTCATCATGAAAACTGGAATGGAACAGGATATCCGTTTGGACTGAAAAAGGAACAAATTCCTGTGTTTGCCCGAATTGTCAGGATTACAGATGCCTATGACGCTATGACTGCTGATCGTCCATATCGCAAAAGAATATCCTCTCAAGCAGCTTTGCGTGAAATTGAAACCAATGCGGGTCGTCAGTTTGATCCTGACTTTGCCGAGATCTTTTGCTCGGCTATGCAAAGCAACGGAATCGTAAGGGAAGAATACGCAGGTAAAGAAAAACATAGCCGGGATGCAGAGCAATTGATACAACATATTTGAGAAATGGAGAGATCTGTTGGTGCTATCAATCATGTGGAAGAATCGGGCGGCATGATATAATGACATCATGGTTTGATTATAGTTAGAGGAAAATCAACGATTTCGTGTAATATATGGGTTAGAAAAAATAAGTGTCAAGGAGCGAAGAATATGGCTACTTCACGGGTAAACAGATTTTTGGTTACGGTGGAAAATTGCAGTGAATATGATTGCAGCGGGCATTTTTTTGCGGCGCTGCAAGATCAGGTCACACACTTTAATAGTTTTACGGAACTTGTACTCAAAATAGAACGCCAGCTCGATGAAAACCGATTTCCACGGCAAGAGAAGGACATCAGAAGTTTTGTACAGATTAACGACTTCGGTGAGCAAACGAGAGAAGCTAAGAATATCTTTTGTGAAGATATTGTTCACACTGATCCCAAACCTTGTCAGGTACGATTCCTTATCAACGTGCTTTTTCGACAGAATTCCAGTTGGCAGGGAAGCGTAAAGTGGTTAGGTAAACAGCGAACCAGAAATTTCAAAAGCGTTTTGGAATTGCTACATTTTATCCATGAAGCCCTAAAAGAAAACAGATAAGGTATCAGAGAAAAGATGATATTATTGATTTGATTTTAGAAACATTACATTCTATTTTGTTGGTATCAGATATTATTTTTCCGCCGCTTTTCATGATATGAGATTTTGTCGATTGGGAAATACGGCTGGTTAAATGATATTTGGTGCTGTTTTTTTACACCGTTTTGTTTTCGGTTTCACACTGTTTTTTGCTTAGATATTATTACATCGGTGAGGCTTCGTGCTGCGGTTTCAAGCTTGCCGCTCGGAATTCCGGACGGAGAAATCACTAGGATAATCTTATTGTCTTGATATTTTTCAATGAAAACTTTTAAGCCTGCTTTTTCAAATTCGCCTGACGGTTTATAAAATTGCGTGACAAGAATAATTTGCAGTGTGTTTTCACCGATTTCAATTTCGGCGTCCGGCATTAGTTTTTTTAAAATTCCGGCGAAAGTTTTGGCTTTGGCGGAATACAGCCGCCTGATTTTTCTTGTTTGCGATTTTATGTGTCCGTCTCTGATGTAACTGCAAAGAGCGATCTGTTCCGTTTTTCCCGCAGTCTGTGCGTATCTGAATGAATTTTCATTATATTTTTCGGTCAACTCTTTGGTCAGTACCATGAAACTGATTCTTATACCGGGCAAAAGCATTGCAGAAAAGGAACCCATGTAAATAATATTTCCTTTTCCAAGCGCATATAAAGATGGAGTCGGCTTGACATTGTAGAGAAATTCATTCTCATAATCATCTTCAATGACAAGGGAGTGATGTTTTTGCGAATAATCAACAAGCTCAAGCCGCCTTTTAATTGGCATCACATCGCCCCAGCGTGTCATGTGCGATGGCGATACATATATAACATCTGCATCTTTATCTCTTGTATGAATATCAAATCCGTAATCAGCAAAAACCCCCATTCCTAAGACGAAGCTATTATCCGGAAAAGAAACACACAGCTTTTTGTCAAGCAGGGAACAGAGAATCTGCAACAGCGGTTGTACCCCTGCGCCGATAATAATTCTATCGGGAGATGTGATAACGTTTCTCTTTTCTTTAATATACTGCGCTATGGCACATCGCAGATCATATTCTCCTTTCGGCTGGCTGTATGAAAGTAATCTGTCCCTTTGTCTCAGCGCGCTTTTGATGTATCTTTGCCATAGTGAAAAATCAAAGCTTTCTTCATCGGCAACACCGCCGGATAAATCGTATATAATATTGCTCTGTTCCTTTTTATATTCCTCGTTGGGACGGCTATGTGCGATGCCTGAAGCAAAGTATCCGCTTTTGCTGTGGGCAATAATATACCCGTCAGCGCACAGCTCAAAGTAGGCATTTTGGACTGTGGTAAGTGAAATTCCATAAATTTCCGCTGCTTTTCTGATAGACGGAACTTTGTCACCCGGTTGCAGCTCGCCCGTTAAAATCATCTCTTTGACAGTGTTATAAAGCTTAGTGTATTTTTTCATAACTGTACCTCAAAAATTAATAAAAACTGTATCTATAAATGATTACAGTTTTATTATATAATGATAGCGTTAAATAATCAAGAGGGAAGAGTTTAGCGTGAAAAATATTATTTTTCACACTCCATTTGTTCCTTTTTACCCATAAACGATCGGGCAGAATGTTGCACAAAGTGCAATACCGGAACAAATTCAAAAAAGGAATGATAATTTTTATGAAAAAATGCGCTGTCATCAATGATATATCAGGTTTTGGTAAATGCTCTCTGACTGCATCCATTCCTGTTATGAGTGCAATGGGGATTCAGGTTAACCCTGTTGTAACAGGTGTATTTACAAATCAAACCGGATACGACAGCTTTGACAGCGTTGATTTGACTGAGATGATACCGAAAGTAACGCGTCAGTGGTCGAATTTGTCACCTCATTTTGACGGTATTCTTACCGGCTTTCTTCTTTGTGACAGGCAGTATGAATATATTCTTGATTTTATAGCTCGGTTTAAAAGCTGTGATACTTTGCTTCTCGTTGATCCTGTTATGGCAGATGACGGTGAAGTTTACGGTACATATACTCCGGGAATGGTGGAAGGTGTGAAACGCCTTTGTTCAGTAGCTGACATTATCACCCCTAATCTTACCGAACTTAGAATTCTCAGCGGCGAAAATGATATTATACTGGCAGGAGAGAAACTTCTGGAAAGCGGTATCCAATCGGTTGTTGTTACAGGGATAGTGGAAAACGGACGTATTTCAAATTATGTTTTCAGCGACGGTTCGGTAAAAACATATGAGGCCGAGTTTATTGAAAGCGCCACGCAGGGAGGAAGCTTTTCCGGTACAGGCGATATTTTTTCTTCCTTTGTGATGGGAAAAATCTTAAACAATGTTTCCATTTTTGATGCAGTGGAACAGGCTGTTGACTTTATCAGTCAGGCAATCGAAGCGAGTGACATTAAAAACAGAAATGACGGCATTGATTTTGAGACATTTCTGAAAAACATTTGAGAGGACATAACGTCAGAAAGGAATGACCATAAGTATGAAAAAAGTCAGCGTAAAAAAAATCACACTTACTGCAGTGTTCGCGGCAATAATCGCCGTAATGACAGCGTTCATCAAAATTCCCACCGGGATCAATGAAGGCTATCTTCATTTCGGTGATTCGATGATTTATCTGGCTGGTTGCCTGCTTGGACCTTGCGCAGCGCTTGCGGCGGCTATCGGCGGAGGACTTGCCGATGTGCTTGCCGGTGCGGCAGTGTGGGCAGTACCGACGGCGATTATTAAAGCCTGCAACAGCCTGCCGTTTATTGTTGCAACTGCCTATTATGTGAAAGCCAAAGAAAAGCATAAAATTATTCATGTAACAACAGTACTCATGACGGTGGTTTCGGGACTGATTACGATATTCGGTTATCTGCTTGCAGAGGGACTTATGTACTCGTTTGCATCTGCGTGGACATCCGTGCCGTTTAGCATCATTCAGTCGGTAGGCAGCGCAATCGTTTTTATCGTTGCCGGCTGTGCTTTGGATGCAATTAAAATTCAGAAATACTTAAAGTAAAGAAGGTTTGTATTGATCATGGCTGATATTATTTATACCTTTGAGGGCAGTCCTTATTTTAATATCACAAATAAATGCCCGTGTAACTGTGTTTTTTGTATCAGAGAGAAAAAGGAGGTTGTCGGCGAGGCAAAGAAAATGTGGCATGACACCCAGCCTGGGTTTGATGATGTTAAAGCGGCAATTGATGCATTCGACTGGTCGGAATATGACCATGCTGTTTTTTGCGGCTACGGCGAACCGACAAATGAATTGGACCTTTTACTGAAAAGCGCAGCATATATGAAAGAAAACCATCCTGATATCAAGCTTAGGCTCAACACAAACGGCTTGTCTGACTTGATCAATGCCAAGCCGACGGCTGAGCTTATATGTCGGCACATTGATGCCGTTTCCGTGTCACTGAATGAAATGACGTCTGACAAATATGATATAATTACGAGAAATATTTTTCCAGGGCGAGCATTTGATGCAATGATCAAATTTACAAGGGACTGTGTGAAATATTGTCATGAGGTTAGAATGACAGTCGTCGATATTATTTCCGAGGAAGAAATTGTGCAGGCCAAAAACATTTGTGAATTAACAGGAGCGAAATTCAGGGTTCGTGAATTTGTTCCGAGCAATTAAATGAGTAGGCTGAATTTGAATGTATTAAAAATTATTTTCGAAAAAATTGAATCCATATTTTAATAAGCCGAGGGAATACACGAAAAAGTGTGTTTTCTCGGTTTTGGTATTTTAAAAAGATGATAATCCTAAAAATCATTTCGTCTTGAGAATGAACAATAAAAGAATTGTAACGAACACAATATATTAAACGGAATTCAGAAAAAGAAGTTATTATTAAAATGTAGTGATATGGGTTATGTACAGGAAGAAGCATGAAAACAATATCATGGTTAACATTTATAATACTAGCAAAATGAAAAAGCGGAGTATTTGTGGTTAAGCAGTATTGAAAATCATTTTGTGTCAGATGCATCCATATTGTCTTATTTAATCAGGTTTCTTATGACTGTAAGACAATAATGTAATTAAAGAGTCCTTTGTTACACATTTTAATTACAATAATGTTGTCACGTTAATTTATAAATGTATTGGTGAATCTATATTTTGTCTGTAAAACAAAAAAACCCGCAAGCACGTACCTGCGGGGTTTTTATGGAGCTGCTAACCAGATTCGAACTGGTGACCTCTTCCTTACCAAAGTTAAAATATAGGTTTTGTATCATTTTCTGTTATGCTCTAAAATGGCGTATATACGCGGGTTGTTCGATGTATCTCCACTTTTTCATGTTCTCTCATTTCCTCTCATTTTGCCAAAATAAACACCAAATAAACACCAAAATTTCAGCCCGAAAAAGCACTAAAATACTGCCGAAGCCCGAGCGAAGTTAGAGCGAATAATAAAATGCCACTCGGCCGAAAAATAGGATAAGTATAATTTTTATTGCTAGACTTGCTCAGCACAATTGTGCGCATGATATTGCTTTTTATATTCTTTCTATATGGCTTTGTGCTTTGGAAATTTTGAATTTATTCTAAATGATATGTAATGAAAAGAGTTATTATCAACAATAAGAATATCCATTTTTTTCTGATAGCAGGTTCGAGTTTATTTAATGATGAATATAACTATTAAGTTAGAGTAAGATGGCTAGTATTTCATAGCCAAATAAATTTTTTATTCCGATAAAAAGTAAAAAAATGAATCTGTTTGTAAAAAAATGCAGCTGGAATAAAAATTAGGACTGACTTATAATAGAATTATAAAAAGTGCATAAAACATAGTCAAAGAAAAATTGTTATTAAGGTAATTCGAAAAGGAGAGGTTTTGCTATGAAAAAAAGTTGTTGCTGGATAGGTAAGCAAGTGTTGGGCTTTTTGTTACTGCTGGCGACTTTGTGGCTGCAAGGATGCGGTAATGATTCGGTAGTATCACAGGAAAATGATTTCAAACTGCAATCGGAAGAGACTGCTGCCTCGCAGAATGATCAGATTGACATCGAAAGTAGCAAAACAGTTCAAAGCAGCTTAGAACAGGTGTCCGACATGGTTCAATCAAGTAGCAAGGCAAATATTAAAACAAATAGCAGAACAACATCCTCCAGACAGCAGACGCTTTCTTCTGCGGAATCAAAACTTACCGTAACATCCTCCGAAGCCTCTGCGCAGAATCATAAAAAATCAATGGAAATCCTCTTTATCGGAGATTCCAATGTAGAAGTTGGAAACATTACCTCTCCGATAAAGGACAAACTGGATGCGGAATACGGTTATACCGGAAGCGGATATACCTCCTTAAATGAGGACTTTTTTACTCCCAAGAGAAACGGCGTTAGGGTAGTTAACGACATTCATTGGATGAAATATGACATGGTGTCCTATCAAAAGCGTTTGTCACCGCCTTTTGATGCGGCACAGGGCTTGTGGGTTTCAAGCGATACCAAAGATGCTGTCACCATTGCCGATTTTCGTGGAACCTCTGTGGATATATATTATCTTGCACAGCCAAACGGAGGTAGCTTTGCAATTGAAATAGACGACAAGCAGCGAGAGATTGTAAACACTTCCGCTACTTCCAGGTGCAGTAAAAAAGTCACGATAGACGGGCTGTCTGAGCAGGAACTGCACCGCATGCGGCTAATCGTAAAGGAAGGCTCCGTTTCTTTGCAGGGCTTTGATGCGAAAAATAATGCCGTTCGTGGCGTTATACATAGCTGGGGGAATTCTTCAGCAGCGACTAAGGATTTTCTGGCAGTTGAAGAGAGCGTGATGCGCACCGGCTTGACAGAGTTGAATCCGAGTATTGTAGTGCTGATGATTGGAACGAACGATCATGTAGTGGATCGTCTGCCTGCCGAACATTTTAAAAACAATTTGATTACATTGATCAGTCGGGTGAAGCAGGCGCTACCCGAATCTAAAATTCTGGTCTGCTCTACCGTACAGACCGATACACCAGAAGCCAAAACCTTATTAAAGGAATATGTCGCCAGAGCTTTTCCGGAGGCGGCACAAGAGACTGGCTGCGCTTATTTTGATTTAAGCAGCTTTTTCGGCTCTTACCGCAAGTCGTTGATGATGGACGCTTATCATCCGAATGAAGCAGGAGGAGAAAAAATTGCTGACGAACTTTGGAATCAAATTCAAAAATTAAAATAGTATTGAAAGGATGAACTTTATGAAGAAAAAAATTGCCAGTTGTCTCTTGGTTTTGCTTTGCGTTTGTATGCTGCAAACGGGCTGCAAGCCAAAAGATACAACGACCTCTTCCGGTACAAACAGTGAGCAAACGGGGGAGTTTGAGTCGATTCCGTCGGATAATGGAACAGAAAGCGAGGAAACGGAAGATCCTACCGCCTCAGAGGAACAATCGGCATCCACATCGGGTACTTCTTCCAAAAGTTCGGTAAACTCTAACCATACAACAACAAAACCGTCAGCCTCCGGACAGGACATCTGGAAGAAATACAGTCCTGCCATTACGCTGAAGATGGTGCGTTCGACCGATGATATCATCGAAAATACCCTGAATCAGCTGGGAGAAACCATTGGCAGTAATCGATGGTTGAAGCTGTATCAGGACAAATTGGGCGTTAACATTAAATATGACTGGGTTGCAAAGGGAAATGATGGATATGCTACAAAGCTGAACCTGTCAATTGCCAGCAAACAGTTACCCGATGTATTCAGCGTGACCCCGTTGCAGATGCAGCAGCTAGCTGCTGCAGGTCTGATCGAGGATTTGACCACGGTGTATCAGGATTACGCTTCGACACTTACTAAACAGACAATGGATGAAGCTGGAACCGATGCTTTTGAGGCTGCTACAATCAGAGGAAAACTGATGGGCTTACCTTGCACTACCGATCCAAGCGGCGACGCTCCGATGCTGTGGATCCGAAAGGATTGGCTTGACAATTTGGGGCTTTCGGTTCCGAAAACAATGGATGAACTGTGTAACGTAATCAAACGGTTTACAACAGACGATCCGGACAAAAACGGAAAAGCTGACACTTTTGGATTTGCAACCTACAAAGGCTTGTGGGGAACGGTTTCGGGATTAGAAGGCTTTTTTGCCGGTTTCCATTCCTATCCTCGTATATGGCAAGAGGATGCAAGCGGGAATTTGGCTTACGGAGCTATTCAGCCCGAAGCAAAAGCGGCCCTGAAAAAGTTAAACGAGCTTTACAAAAGCGGTTATATGCCGATTGATTTCGGTGTTTACGATGCCGGAGTTATCACTGAGTTGATTACATCCGGTAAAGTAGGAATTCAGTACGGTTCCCACTGGAATTCGGTATGGCCTCTGAATCTCTGCAAGGAGAAAGACAGCAAGGCAAACTGGATTGCGCTTCCTTTGCTGTCCGCCGACAATAAACCGGCAAAATCCACCTTTGTTATGGCAGCTTCCAGTTGGTTTGTGGTGAAAAAGGG
>ERZ773235.2110-NODE-2110-length-17748-cov-4.292828_pt1 | contig 17748 bp, 17 predicted proteins | sample MGYA00580522_ERZ773235 | MGnify/ENA primary metagenome ERZ773235 (study PRJEB29015, sample SAMEA2737797) | human gut metagenome | biome: human gut; feature: human-associated habitat; material: faeces | place: China | collected 2012 ...
TACTTCATAATCTTGATCAAAATCATATTTATCATAAATTTTCTCTAACATCATCATCTGTTCCTTTTAATAAAAATTTCATGTAATAAATACCATCTTTATAAATGTTCTTTTTCTTAACAATTAAATCAGATTCAATTTTACATCTATCATAATCATAAAAATCATTTTCTGAATAAAGCTCAACTAACGTATAAATGCCTTGACCTTTGATGTGCAAAGTTATTTCATTATGTCTTTTAACATAATCTAATATTTCAGAAATAACATCAATAAAATCTAAATCATCATATTTTTCATTTTGGCTAATTTCAAAGAAAGGTTTAATACTTATATTATCATCTTGTAATCTATTGATTTTTACAGAAATCAAAATATCAAATACTGGATTTTTAGATGCAACTAATTTTTGGTAAGTGTTTTTAGATTGATATTGTTCAATAGCTTTGGATATTTCTGGATTGGTATCGTTGTTTAAGTGTTTAATGTGTTCTAATATCCAATGAATACGATGTTTCTTATCATCAATATCATAACTAATGTTTTGTATGAGACGTAAGCTTTGTTTTATATATTTTTCTTTTTGTAATTGTTTTTCATATTGCATCTTTTCTGTGTAAACCATATTAAAGTATATACCATTTATGATTATTAAAATAAAAACAGCCAGCAATAAACTGCAAACAAGTATAGGATTATAACTGACTGTTACGTCAACAGCTGCATAGCCAATGATTCCAAATATACTAAGTACAACAATTTCGGTAATAATTACTAAGAAATACTGTTTATTTGGTACATGAAATGTGAATTTTAGATGCTCTAGTAACCAACAGGTTACAAGAATCAAAAATAATTTAGATGTTATACCTGCACATATATAATATACGTAAGCATAAGGAGTATCTAATATATTCCCAAATAAACAATATGACAAATATGGATATGTGAATAATAAAAATACATATCCACCTAAAATAAAGATGTCACCAGAATATATTGTCTTTTTTTCATATAATACGAATAAGTAACTCGTTATAAAATATCCTAACATTAATATAATTCCATTTTCTCTTAAAATATCACATAATTCACATATTAAGAATAAAGAAGTAAGTAGAAGACAAAAATGTTTTCTACTTGAAAATGATTAATAAAGGTAAACGAAAGCAGTAAGTGTAAATACTTCTACAAAATTAAGAAATATACTATAAGCTACCATTGAGTAAATAGTCCTGATAAGTTAGTTTAAATTTCTTTTTATATGTTTTACCTATATTAATTTCTTTCTTGTTTCTTAAGATAATATATTTTGTATTAGCGTCATAGACAAAATCTAAATTAATAAGATAGGATCTATGTACTTGAATGATATTGTTATTATTGAGTTGAGTTTTAAATTCCTTTATCTTTTCTTTGAATTTGTACTCACCATCTAATGTGACAATTTTTAAATAATGACCATCAGCTTCTATGTAGATAATATCACTGGTATTAATACGTACACGTTTTTCTCTAGCGTTAATGACTATAAAACTTGTGTTTTCTAAATGTTCTTTAAACATTTTAAAGAAGATAGACATGTCTTCATTTAAATGATCTTTTCTAATGAAATAAAATGGTTGAAGTTCCATGGATTTATGAACAAAGTTATTGTTCATGGTCACAAAAACAATAAGTGCTTTGGGAAACCTCTTTTTAAGTTCTATAGAAAAATCGATACCATTTATTGATTTACTTAAATGAACATCTATAAAAATAACTTGGTAATCTTTTGTATCATCAATCTTTTCAAAATGATCCCCTAGACAAAAGAAATGGGCATCAGTGAATAGATTGTTATTTTTGAGTATATCAACAAACTCCTCTACAAAAGTATTTGTATCCTCTAATATCAAAATATTCATAATGATGCCACCTTCCTTATTTGTTTAAATTCTTTAATTGTTCAGGTTTGTCGAATTCATATAAATTAAAAGCAGACATTGATGTTGCGTTACTATAGGCAACTCCACCTAACAATGCAAAGTATTTTTCAATTAAATAGTTTATCATAATTACCTCCTTAAGTGTACTTTATATTTGACATAGATATGAAGTCAATAGAACGTGCATGAAAGAGTATGTACCGTTCCTGAAGGTATCTTTTATAATGCGTAAAATGCACGATTTAATTGTTAACATGAATTAAAAGGGTGACGGATAATGAATGTTAATGAGATAATTATGAATAAAAGAATAGAAAGAGGCGTTTCTAGAAAAGAGCTTGCAGAGGGCTTAGGAGTAAGTGAGAGTACTATTTATAGAATTGAAACAAATCCTAATTTAAATCCCAATAATAAATTAGTAAAAAGAATTTATGATATTTTACGTATGAATGTAACGATTATTGTGGATGATGCACCAATATATGATGAGCATGCACATGAGATAGACTTTGAATCATATAGTCCTACAAGTAAAAGTATTATTTTTAAAACGATTGCAAAAGAAGAAAAAATGAAGAAATTAAAAGAAAAATAGTTATCTGATCGATAACTATTTTTAGGCTAATGTGATTTTTGTAATTGTATTGTTTGAAAGCGTGTAGGTCATTTTAACTGTTTTATTCTCACTATAGGCAATATATTGATTGTTCGCTTCTTTGTGATTTTCGTAATCTAAATTATTTTTTTCTAAACCAACGTAGAAATTACCTTCAACTTTGTAATGATCTGTAAATAGTTCTACTTTTTTAACTTTATTCTTTTTATTTAAAGTAATTTGAATAGAATCATTATAATAAACTGTATCATTATTCTTTTTTGATTCTATATACTGATCACCAATATAATCATTTATATGATTTATCTTAGAATCCTTTGTAATTCCACGACCATCTTCAATGATAATTGTAAAACCAATATCATTATTTGTAAGAAGTTCTTCGGTTTTAGTGTCTTCCTTTTTTGAACAACCACATAATAATAAAATAAAACAACAAATAAAGAGTATTTTAGATTTCATAGAATTCCTCCTTTAGATAATTGTACGAAATATTTGCTTTTTATTAAAGTAAAGATTTATAGACAAAATGTTAATCCTTAGAGCATATCTTCTTCTTATTTCATGTTATGATGAATAAAATGAGGAAAGATTCTATGACACTTGGAGAACGTATTCAAAAATATCGGAAAATGAAGGGATTATCGCAAGAAGAATTAGGTAAATTACCGCATATATCAAGACAAACAATATCAAAATGGGAAAGTAATCTGTCATCACCTGATATACAAAGTTGTAAGGCTATGGCTGATGTTTTTGGAATCTCTTTAGAAGAACTTTTAGATGAAAGCAAAAAAATAAAAACGGATCAAAGTACTAATCATCGAAATATGATTATTATCTTTGGAATTGTTATTTTTGTAGTTATTATTATGGAAAGTTATATAGCAGTTAAGATGAGTGAGAGAATGGATGCATTGGAAGAAGCAAATTCTTCGTTGCAATAACAAATCAATGACTTTTATGGTGATCAACCAATTTCACTAGATACAAATTCTATTTGTTCTTATTTTAGTGGTTATATCAGTGATATTAAAAAGGATAGTTATAATATAAATATTGATTTGATTTTAAAAAATTATCAAGATAATACAACAGCACAAGTTATTTTTAAAACAGATAAAGATACATATACACTTTCTTTAAATAAAGAAGAGGATCGTTTTAATGGAACAATAAATCTTCCTATTCAAACCCTTCAATCTGCACAACTTATTTCCCAAACAAATGGTGAAACAAATTTTGGAATGTTAGATGCAGATATCAACTTTGAAAACTATTTAGATGAAGATGCTAGTGGTGGAATTATGTTAGAAAGTTATAATGAAAAAAAGAACAAAGGTGATTTTACTCTTTCATTTAGTGGAAATAAGACAAAGAAAGATGAAATCTATTTGTGGGATAAAGAATATATTGAATTAGAAAAAACATATGCATGTAAAAATATAAAAAAAGAAGATACTGTGATGGTTGAATATACGTATACAAATGAAATGGGAATAAAAAAGAAACAAGAAGTAACAGCTCAACTTAAAAAGAATTGGCAAGGATATTATTTGGCATGGAAATAAAAAATTAGTATGATAATTATATTTTAATTTATTTAATTCCCAATCATTATCTTATATAATCTTTCTATGGATAGAGCGAAATTGCTTATAGGAGGCCATTATGAAAAAAGATCTACTTATGACAATTCAATATAAAGACATGGGCCCTTTTTCGCTTTTTATTTTTTAATTTGAAACATATCTTTTCTAAGATATGTTTTTTTTACAATCAAAAGGAGGATTAAAGATGCCAAAAAGAGAAGATATTAACACAGTATTAGTCATTGGTTCAGGACCGATTATTATTGGTCAAGCATGTGAATTTGATTATTCAGGTACACAAGCTTGTAAAGCATTAAGAGGATTAGGGTATAAAATTGTTTTAGTTAATTCAAACCCAGCAACAATTATGACGGATCCAGAAACAGCGGATGTGACATACATTGAACCATTAAATGTAGAAAGATTAACACAAATCATTGAAAAAGAAAGACCAGATGCCTTACTTCCTAACTTAGGTGGACAATCAGCTTTAAATCTATGTTCTGAATTAAGTAATGCCGGAGTTTTAGACAAATATGACGTTCAAGTATTAGGGGTAAAAGTAGATGCTATTGAACGTGGAGAAGACCGTTTAGAATTCAAAAAAGCCATGAATGAACTTGGTATTGAAATGGCAAGAAGTGAAATTGCAAATACGGTTGATGAAGCTTTAGCTATTGCTGATAAATTAGGATATCCAGTAGTTGTAAGACCTGCCTATACAATGGGTGGAGCAGGTGGAGGACTTGTTTACAATGTTGATGAATTAAAAACAGTTGTCAATAGAGGTTTACAAGCAAGTTTAGTACACCAATGCTTAATTGAAGAATCTATTTTAGGTTGGGAAGAATTAGAATTAGAAGTTGTAAGAGATGCTAAAAATAACATGATTACAATTTGTTTTATTGAAAATATTGATCCATTAGGAGTACATACTGGAGATTCTTTCTGTAGTGCACCAATGCTTACTATTTCTAAAGAAGTACAAGATCGTTTACAAGAACAAGCTTATCGTATTGTTGAATCAATTGGAGTTATTGGCGGTACAAATGTTCAATTTGCTCATGATCCAGTAACAGATCGTATTGTTGTTATTGAAATCAATCCAAGAACATCACGTTCATCTGCTTTAGCTTCTAAAGCGACAGGTTTCCCTATTGCCTTAGTTTCAGCAATGTTAGCGGCTGGACTTACATTAGATGAGATTCCTTGTGGTAAATATGGAACGTTAGATAAATATTATCCTGATGGGGATTATGTTGTTATTAAGTTTGCTCGTTGGGCTTTTGAAAAATTCAAAGGGGCTGAAGATAAACTTGGTACACAAATGAAAGCTGTTGGGGAAGTTATGAGTATTGGTAAAACTTATAAAGAAGCTTTCCAAAAAGCAATTCGTTCTTTAGAAACAGGGCGTTATGGTTTAGGGTATGCAAAGAACTTTAATGATTTATCTAAAGATGAATTATTAAAATTATTAATTAATCCAACAAGTGAAAGACAATTCATTATGTATGAGGCTTTAAGAAAAGGAGCTACTGTTAATGAATTATTTGAACTTACAAAAATTAAACATTATTTCATTGAACAAATGAAAGAACTCGTTGAAGAAGAAGAAAAAATTGCTTCTTATAAAGGAAATCAATTACCAGATGACGTTTTAAAACAAGCAAAGAAAGATGGATTTGCTGATAAATATATTTCTAAGATATTAGATATTGAAGAAAAAGAAATTAGAAATCAAAGACTTGCTATGGGTATGCATCAAGTCTGGGAACCAGTTCATGTATCAAGTACAAAAGATAGTTCTTATTATTACTCTACATATAATGGAAAAGATCAAGATGAAGTTTCAAATAATAAGAAAATCATGATTTTAGGTGGGGGACCAAACAGAATTGGTCAAGGTATTGAATTTGATTATTGTTGCGTTCATGCTTCTCTTGCCTTAAAGAAATTAGGTTTTGAAACAATTATTGTCAACTGTAACCCAGAAACAGTTTCAACAGATTATGATACATCTGATAAACTTTATTTTGAACCATTAACATTAGAAGATGTTTTAAGTATTCATGAAAAAGAAAAACCATTAGGAGTTATTGCTCAATTTGGTGGACAAACACCATTAAATCTAGCAAGTCAATTAAAAGAAAATGGTGTAAATATCTTAGGAACAACACCTGAAACAATTGATATGGCAGAAGATCGTGACTTATTTAATGAAATGATGGAAAAATTAGAAATTCCAATGCCTGAATCAGGAATGGCTGTAACAATCGATGATGCTTTAGAAATCGCTCAAAGAATTGGTTATCCATTAATGGTAAGACCATCTTACGTATTAGGTGGTAGAGGTATGGAAGTTGTTTATGATGATGAATCATTAAAACAATACATGGCTGCTGCTGTTGGGGTAACACCTGATCGTCCTATCTTAATTGACCGTTTCTTAAATGATGCGATGGAATGTGAAGCAGATGCTATTTCTGATGGAGAAAATGTTTTTGTGCCTGCTGTTATGGAACATATTGAACTTGCTGGTATTCACTCAGGGGACTCAGCATGTATTTTACCATCTAAACATATTCCAGTAAGACATGTACAAACAATAAAAGAATATACTAAGAAAATTGCTAAAGAAATGAATGTTCGTGGTTTAATGAATATGCAATATGCCATTGCAGATGATAAAGTTTATGTTTTAGAAGCAAATCCACGTGCTTCAAGAACAGTACCTTTAGTATCTAAGGTATGTAACATCAACATGGTAAAACTTGCAACAGATATCGTTACGCGTGAACTTACAGGTAGACCATCACCTGTTAAAGATTTAAAAGATAGAAAGATTCCTCATATTGGTGTAAAACAAGCTGTTTTCCCATTCAATATGTTCCCTGAAGTTGATCCAATTCTAGGACCTGAAATGAGATCAACAGGAGAAGTATTAGGTTTAGCTAATTCTTATGGAGCTGCTATCTTTAAAGCTGAAGAAGCTACTCAAACAAAATTACCAACATCAGGGCGTGTGTTAATTTCAGTATCTGATCGTGATAAAAAAGATGTTGTTGAACTAGCAAGAAAATATTATGATGCTGGATTTGAAATTGTTGCTACAGGTAAAACATTTGAATTAATCAATAGCAATAATATTCCAGCTATCAAAATTAAAAAGATCAAAGAAGGTCGTCCAAATATTGTAGATGCTCTTACAAATGGTGAACTTGATATGGTGATCAATACGCCACATGGTAAAGAATCTGCACATGATGATAGTTATATTAGAAAAACAGCTATTAAAATGAAAATTCCATACATGACAAACATTGCTGCTGCAAATGCAGCTGTAGAAGGTATCTTAGAGGCTGAAATTCATGGAACACATGAAGTAAAATCACTTCAAGAATATCATAAAGCTATTAAAGACTAAGATACATGATTGTTAGGAAATTATCTGATTTCCTAACAATTTTTTTATTTTTTTTCAAAAAAAGAACAGATAAGTAGGAGGACTACTTATGGACAAAATAAATAAAATAACAACAAGTAAACAAACAACAATGTATGATCATTTATACAAGATGATCATAGGAAATGAAGAAGTATTATCAAGAATCATAAAGGTAGTTGTAGATGAAGCAAAGTATTTAAGTTTTGAAGAAATTAGAAGACTAATAAAAGGAGTACATATAGGTGATAGAATGGTCAATCCACATTTTCATCTTGTAGATAAGGAAGGCTTTATCAAAGATGAAGGCGTGGTTTATTATGATATTTTGTGTTATATTGATGTACCACAAGAAGATGGAAAGAATATACGAGTCTATTTAAATTTAGAAATACAAAAAGGATATTCTGTTATTACTAGTGGCTATGCTTATGTCGCCAAGATAGTGTCAGGATAATTGGGAACAGAGTATGATGATAAAAACTATGATGGAATGAAGAAGGTCTATTCTTTGTGAATCATGCTAAAGGCACCTAAAAGAAAAGATGGTTATATGAAAGCCTATGAAACAAACGAAAGGATTATTTGTGGAGCAACAGTAGAAGAAAAAGAAGTTTATGACAAGGAAGTTATTCTTGTGGTATACTCAAACAAAGAACATGATTTAAATAAAAAGTAAGTATATGATGAATTATTGACACCATTGATGGCCTTTTTAAATAATGTATTAGATTATAATGGGAAACAAAGAATTATAGAATGATACAAAGAAAATAGAAAGTGAGGTTAAAGATATTTGTGATTTAGGTGAAAGCATTGCCTTAGAAGCAAGAAATGAAGGCAAACAAATAGAACGTAAAGAAAAGAATATAGCGCATGTAAAAAAACTAATGATAAGATTACAAATGTCATTTAAAGAAGCAATTAACTTATTAGAAATACCTGAAAAGGAAGTAAAAGAAATAGAAAAGTATTTTCAATCATAGAAAGAGAGTAAAATCTCTTTTTTTCTTATATTAAAAAATTGTTAATAAAATAAAATTACATAATAATAAAAAATTATAAATTGGTGTTGAAAAATGTTGTCAAATCTACTATACTATTCAAGAACAAAAGGAGATGAGGGCTATGTTACAACAAAGTGTCAAATATGATTGCTTACAATTGAATACGAGTACCTCATTTTTATATTCTCATTGTTTCTAACATATCATTTTTAATTGATATGTTTTTTTATAACAAAAAAAGGAGGACAATATATGAAAGCCTATTTAATCTTAGAAGATGGAAACGTATTTGAAGGTGAAAGCGTAGGGGCTAACAAAGAAGTTGTCAGTGAATTTGTATTTAATACTTCAATGACAGGATATGTAGAAGTACTGACAGATCCTTCCTATGCAGGACAATCAGTTGTTATGACATATCCATTGATTGGAAACTATGGAGTATGTTTAGAAGATCAAGAATCAACAAAACCTTATGTTGAAGGATTTGTTGTAAATGAACTTGCAAGACTTGGAAGTAACTTTAGAAAAAATGTTGATTTAAAAGATTATTTAATTGAACATGATATTCCTTGTATTCAAGGAATTGATACAAGACATTTAACTAAAATTATTAGAAATAAAGGTTGTATGAATGGAATGATTACAACAACAAAATATGATGATTTAAGCGAAGTCATGGAAAAAATACATAACTTTAAGGTAACAGGTGTCGTTGAAAAAACAACATGTGACAAACCATATAAAGTAGGAACAGGAAATCGAAAAGTTGCTTTATTAGATTTTGGAGCTAAGAAAAATATTGCTAAATCATTAGCAAATAGAAATATAGAAGTCACAGTTTATCCAGCATCTACTCCTGCAAGTACAATCATTGAAGGAAACTATGATGGAGTGATGTTATCAAATGGTCCTGGAGATCCAAGTGAAAATGTTGAAATCATTAAAGAAGTTAAAAAACTATCTGAAAGTGGTTTACCAATCTTTGCGATTTGTTTAGGACATCAATTAATGGCTTTAGCTCATGGTTTTAAAACTGAAAAATTAAAATATGGACACCATGGTGCAAATCATCCTGTTAAAGATTTAAATACAGGTCGTGTTTATATTTCTACACAAAATCATAACTATGTAATTTGTGATGATTCTATTGATCGTAATATTGCAAAACCTTGGTTTATTAATGTAAATGACCAAACAATCGAAGGTGTTGAATATATGGGTAAAAATATTAAAACAGTACAATTTCATCCAGAAGCATGTGCTGGTCCATTAGATACAGATGCTTTATTTGATGAATTTGAAAAAATGATGGAGGGTAAATAAGATGGCAAGAGATTTAAGTATTAAAAAAGTATTAGTTATCGGTTCAGGACCTATCATCATTGGTCAAGCAGCAGAATTTGATTATGCTGGAACTCAAGCATGTAGAGCTTTAAGAGAAGAAGGGGTAGAAGTTGTTTTAATTAACTCAAACCCAGCAACTATCATGACAGATGCAGATATCGCAGATAAAGTTTATATCGAACCATTAACTGTACCTGTTGTTAAAAAATTAATCATGGAAGAAAAACCAGATAGCATTTTACCAACATTAGGTGGACAAAATGCATTAAACATCGCTATGGCTTTAGCGGATGAAGGATTCTTAGAAGAACACAATGTTCGTACAATTGGGACAAATACAGATACAATCAAACTTGCAGAAGATCGTTTAGAATTTAAAAACTTAATGGAAAGAATTAACGAACCATGTGCTGCATCCATCGTTGTTAACCATGTTAATGACGCTTTAGAATTTGCAGAAAAAATTGGTTATCCAGTTGTTGTAAGACCTGCTTATACTTTAGGTGGTACTGGTGGAGGTATCGCAAATAATGAAAAAGAACTTCATGATATTTGTTCAAATGGTTTACGTCTATCAAGAGTAAGTCAATGTTTAATTGAAAGATGTATTGCTGGATGGAAAGAAATCGAATATGAAGTAATGAGAGATAGTGCAGGGAACTGCATTACTGTATGTAACATGGAAAACTTAGATCCTGTTGGTGTTCATACAGGAGATAGTATTGTTGTGGCACCAAGCCAAACTTTATCAGATAAAGAATATCAAATGTTACGTTCATCAGCTTTAAATATTATCACAGCTTTAAATATTGAAGGTGGATGTAACGTACAATATGCTTTAAATCCAAATAGTTTTGAATACTGTGTTATCGAAGTAAACCCTCGTGTTTCTCGTTCATCAGCTTTAGCTTCTAAAGCAACAGGTTATCCAATTGCTAAATTAGCGGCTAAAATTGCCTTAGGATATACCTTGGATGAAATCAAAAATGCTGTTACAGGTAAAACATATGCTTCTTATGAACCAACATTAGACTATGTGGTATGTAAAATTCCTAAATGGCCATTTGATAAATTTGTTGATGCTTCAAGAAAATTAGGAACACAAATGAAAGCAACTGGAGAAGTTATGTCAATCTGTAATAACTTTGAAGGAGCTTTAATGAAAGCTTTACGTTCTCTTGAACAAAATGTTTTCTACTTACATTTAGATGCCTTTACAAAATTAACACATGATGAATTAAAACAAAAATTAAAAGATGTTGATGATCAACGTATCTTTGCAGTAGCTGAATCCTTAAGAAAAGGAATTACAGAACAAGAAATCCATGAAATTACTAAAATTGATGTTTGGTTCATTGATAAAATAAAACATTTAGTAGAAATGGAAGAAAGAATTAAAACAGAAGAATTAACAGTTGATTTATTAAAACAAGCAAAAAGATTACAATTCCCAGATAGAGTCATTGCTGAATTAACTGGAAAAACAGAACAAGAAATTCATCAAATGCGTAAAGATAATAATATTGTGGCAGCTTATAAAGTTGTTGATACATGTGCGGCAGAATTTGATGCACAAACACCTTATTACTATTCAATTCAAGGTGGAGTGAACGAAGTAGAACCACAAAGAGAAAAGAAAAAAATCATGGTTTTAGGATCAGGACCAATTCGTATTGGACAAGGTATTGAATTTGATTACTGTTCAGTACATTGTGTATGGGCTTTAAAAGCAGCTGGATACGATACAATCATTGTTAATAACAACCCTGAAACAGTATCAACAGACTTTGATATTGCTGATCGTTTATACTTTGAACCACTTACTGCTGAAGATGTAGAAAGTATTGTAGACATTGAAAAACCAGATGGAGCAATCGTTCAATTTGGGGGACAAACAGCTATCAAACTTACCAAAGCACTTACAGATATGGGTGTTAAAATTTTAGGAACAGATGCCGATGATGTAGATGCTGCAGAAGATAGAGAAAGATTTGATGAAATTCTTGAAAAATGTCATATTGATCGTCCAAGAGGTTCAACAGTCTTTACTGCAGAAGAAGCAATTGAAGTTGCTAATAAATTAGGATATCCAGTTTTAGTAAGACCATCTTATGTATTAGGTGGTGCTGGTATGGAAATTGCCTTAAATGATGGTGATATTAAAAAGTTCATGAAAATCATTAATAGACAATACCAAGAACATCCAATCTTAATTGATAAATACTTATCTGGTAAAGAAGTTGAAGTTGACGCAGTTTGTGATGGACATGGTATCTTAATTCCAGGTATTATGGAACACGTTGAACGTGCGGGAGTTCACTCGGGAGATAGTATTTCTGTTTACCCACCACAAAAAATCAAACCTGAAATTAAAGAAATTATTGTGGATTATACTAAACGTCTTGCTAAAGCATTACATGTTGTGGGATTAATCAATATTCAATTCATTGTTTATGAAGATCAAGTTTATGTTATTGAAGTTAACCCAAGATCTTCAAGAACAATTCCTTATATTTCAAAAGTTACAGATATCCCAATTGTAGCTATTGCTACAAAAGCTATTATGGGACATACAATTGAAGAACAAGGATATTCTTATGGTATTGTTCCTGAAAAAGAAACAATTGCAGTTAAAATGCCAGTGTTCTCATTTGAAAAAATCAAAGGTGCAGAAATTTCTTTAGGACCTGAAATGAAATCAACAGGTGAAGTTTTAGGTATTTCTAAAAACTTAGATGAAGCTATTTATAAAGCATTCATGGGAACAGGTATTCAATTACCTAAGAAAAAGAATATCATTTGTACAATTAAAGATTCTTCTAAAGAAGAATTCTTACCAATCGCTAAACAATATTATATGTTTGGTTATGATTTATATGCCACAGAAGGAACATATAAATTCTTAAAAGAACATGATGTACCAGTACATTTTGTCAATCGTATTTGTGAAAAAACAAATACAATCTTTGACTTAATGTTTACGGATACAGTAGATTTAGTTATCGATATTCCAACAAGAAATGATAACTTAAAAGATGGTTTCTTAATTAGACGTTTTGCTGTAGAAGCTGGTATTCCAATTTATACTTCACTTGATACAGCAAAAGCACTTATTGATTCACTTGAAAAACGTAAACATGGTGTGCCATCGTTAATTGATATTACAAAACTAAGATAATTAAAAAATGGTCGAAAGACCATTTTTATTTTGGCATAATTTTAAGGAGTATTTTGGACTATCTGTCCATTTATAAAAAAATATATTTTTCTATAATGAAAGAAGGAGACTTTTTATGAATCAAGAAAATACTTCTTTTGAAAAATAAAAAAACTGGTTGCAAGAAGAAATGTTCTCAAACTTTTCTTTATTCGTTTCCCTAATGTAGATCCAATTTTTTTAGAAAATCTATCAACCAAACAATATGAAGAACTCTTTGATTTACTTTTAATAGGTAAGAACTTAGACGAAATAAAAAAGGCTATTTTAGATATAGCCTAATTCTTTACATGCATAATAAATACCATCTTCATCAATAGAAGTTGTCACAAAATCACTTAATTTCTTTAACTCATTATTTCCTTGTCCCATACAAATCGAAAAAGAAGCATGTTTAAACATTTCAACATCATTTAAAGAATCCCCAAAAGCCACATAACTTTTCATATTCCATAACTTCATAAAATAAGCAATGCCAGTTGCTTTAGAAATTCCTTTAATAGTAATATCAGCATAACTACTTTCTCCTACCATCACATCAAGTTCTTCAATATCTTTAAACTCTTGATAGTCATAACCTAAAGGACCATAAGCAATCATGGCACCTACTTCTTGATTGGTATAGCTACCAACAGGGGGAATTGGATTATTGAAATAATTACATGAACGAATGACATCTTCATTGGGTTCCATATTAATAATTCTTGGTGTACATTTAAGAGCTAAAGGAATGTTGTGTTTTTTAGAAGCGTCTAAAGCTTTTAAAACAACAGTTGTAGATAAACTTTCTTTGTGAATAAGTTTTAAATCTTTATCTAATAAAGCTTGTCCACTATTGCATACATACCCATCAAAGGCAAAAGTATCATAAATGTGAGTATTCTTTAAAGAGTCAACACTTCTACCTGTAGATACTAATAAAAGATGACCTTTTTCTCTTAATAAATTTAAGGCTTTGATGGTACTTTCTGGTATTTGATGATCTGTGGTTGTTCTTAAAGTACCATCAATATCAAAACAAAACAATTTCTTCATTATTTACCTTGAGGGAAAAATCTTGCAAGTGAATTTGCAACCGCTGAAATAGGCATTGTTTGAACCACAATTTTACCAGGACCAGTAACCACGGTATTAAATAATCCCTCTCCTCCTAAAAATTTATTTTTTAAACCAGGAACTGATTGGATATCCATTTTACAAGTAGCATCCATCATTGCAAGATAACCGGTATCAATAACCATTTGTTGACCTGGTAGTAAATTGTATTCTACGGTACTTCCATCAATTTCAACAAAACATGTTCCGTGTCCAGAAACCTTTGTTAAAATAAAACCTTCACCACCAAATATACCAGAAGAAAATTTCTTATTAAAGAAAACCGATGTTTCTACATTTTCTTCACTAGCTAGAAAAGCAGATTTTTGAATGATGACTTCTTTTCCAGGCTCTACATCAATAGCGACAATTTTTCCAGGAAAACTTGAGGCAAAGGCAATTAAACCATCTTCATTTGCCGTATAACTATTTCTAAATAAAGTTTCACCAGAAAACATTCTACCGATGATTTTACCAGCACCACCACCGTTTGTTTCCATTTTCATACATGGATCCATCCAAGCCATAGCACCACTATCACTAATCATTTTTTCACCTTTATTTAAGTGACAAATAACAACAGGGAGAGTATCTCCAACAATTTCGTATTCCATAATCTTTCTCCTATAAAGCCACACAAACAGGTTGAATAATATCTAAAGTATTTCCTGTAGGCTTAATTTCTTCTTTTTCTTCATTAAATGTATAAAGCTCTAAACGGTCTTCTTCTTGACTTGCCACAACAATATAACGATCATCAATAATATTAAAATCACGAGGTCCTTTTCCAGTATGCACCATATAAAGTAAAGTGATTTTTCCTGTTTCTTGATTAACGCGATAAAGGACAATGCTATCATGTCCACGATTGGAAACAATAATATGTTTACCACTTGATGTCATATGAATAGCAGCAGCACTTGAAAAGCCATGAAAATGACGAGGTACACAATGAATAACTTGAATCAAAGTAAAGTGTCCATCATGATATTGATAAACCATAATACTGTTACTAATTTCATTGACGAGATAACAATATTTACCATCGTGAGAAAAAATCATATGACGAGGCCCACTACCAGGAATCACAGATTGACTTAATGATGTTTCTTGTAATTTTTCATTAATAAATTCATACATAACAATTTTATCAGCACCTAGGTCAACACTGTAAAGATATTTATGATCAGGAGTAATTCCTACATAATGAGCATGAGGACTTGTTTGTCTTTTAAGTAAATCAATTCCTGAACCATGATGGTGAACAACTGAAAGTTTATCTCCAATTTTATGATCCTTTAAAGGGAAAGCAGCTGTTGCTCCAACGTGATAATTGGCTGTAAATAAATATTTTTGATCAGGACTTAAACATAAATGAGTATAAGAACGACCATGGGAATTATAAAAAGAAAGTTGTTTTAAATCATCTTCTTCAATATGATAACTTGCGACACCTCCTCCTTCCCCAACACGTGAATCTTTTAAAGATACATAAAGATAATCATCTTTTTTAATAACATAAGAAGGAAAATCTTCGGTAGGAATATGTTTATTTAAATGAAGTTCATTTTTAGTTTCATCTAGAGTACATACATAAAGACCTTTTTCTTTTCCTTTAGCGTAACTTGATACATAAAAACGATACACAAAATCGCCTCCTTTTGAAATAATTGTACCATAAAATAACTATAAAAAGCTTTCTATATAAGAAAAAAAAGAGATGCATGAAGCATCTCAAAATCTTATTTTTGCCCAACGCCTTTACAATAAGTTTGAACAACTTCATAATCTCTATCTAAAACAACAAGATCAGCATCATAACCAACGCCAATTGTTCCTTTACGATCATCAACATGTAAACATCTTGCTGGGTTTGATGTACATGCATTAATTGCGTAATTAACAGGAACTAATGCATCTTCAATTAAGATTTTTAATCCTTTGTTTACATTTAAAGTAGAACCAGCTAAGTTTCCTGCTTCTACTAAATGAGCACTTCCATCTGGATAAATGACAACTTCTTGTCCACCAAAATCAAATTTAGTACCTACAGGAAATCCTTTACACATTAAGGAATCTGTAATCATAATACTGTAATCAGGACCTTTTGAAGTAAAGAAATTATTTAAAGCGGCAAGAGTAGAATGATTTCCATCACAAATAATTTCTCCATACATATTTCTAATACGTAAAGCACCACCAACAAGACCATTTGCACGATGCGTAAATGGTGTCATCGCATTATAAACATGAGTCATACTTCTTGCACCATGGCCGTATGCTTGAACAGCTTGTTCATAAGTAGCATTAGAATGTCCAATGCTTACAACTACATTATTTTGACTACAATATTTTGTAAGAGTAAAATCTTCATCATTTTCAACAGCCATAGTAATATATTTAATTAAACCATGAGCTGCTTTTTGATATCTTTTAAATTGTTCAATATCAGGTTTAACACAGTATTCTTCAGGCTGAGCTCCTTTATGGGCTTTATTTAAATAAGGACCTTCAAAATGAATTCCTAAAATTTCAGCACCTTCATAACCTTCTTCTACAACTTTTGCGACATTACTTACCGCATTTGTAAGAACTTCTTCACTTTGAGTAAGAGTTGTTGCAAGGAAAGAAGTAACTCCTTCATCAACGATTCCTTTTGTCCATTTTCTTAAACCTTCAGGATCAGCATCATTTGTGTCAAAACCATAAGCTCCATGACAATGAATATCAATAAAACCAGGAAGAATTCTTAAATCTCCATAATCTTTCGTAACTTCTTTTTCATTGTAAGGATATATTTCTTTAATAATTCCATCTTCTAATTCTAATTGTGCAGGAATGAATTGATCAGCAATCCAAACTTTTTTACTTTGTATAATCATAATTTCACCTCAACTTTATTATAGAACACTTTACTTATCTAGACAAGAAACATCTTGCTTATTCCTCTAAAAATTCAATTTACCTTATTATTAAATTAGTATATAATTGAACCATAATAAGGAGGAGAAGGATATGGATGAAAATTTACTTTTATCATTAATTGAAAACAACGCAAAAATGGAAGTCGTTGATCTTGCGGCCGCCTTAAACGAATCAGAAGAAAATGTTGATAAGACAATTAAAGATTTAGAGAAAAATAAAACAATCTATGGTTATCATACATTAATCAATTGGGATAAAACAAATCATGATGTATGTACAGCTGTTATTCAAGTTAATGCAAAACCAGAAAGAGATTATGGTTATGATCGTATTGCTAAGAAGATTTATAATTTTCCAGAAGTAGATACAATGTATTTATTAGCAGGAAATTATGAATTCTTATTGATTGTTAAGGGAAAAACAATGGTTGAAGTTGCTAAATTTGTTAATAGTCGTTTAGCGGTTATTGAAGGTATTGAAAGAACAGCCACAATGTATGTTTTGAAACAATATAAAAACATGGGTAGACTTGTTGAGGATGATAATAAAGATGCAGCAGAAAGATTATTGGTAACTCCATAA
>ERZ773235.2113-NODE-2113-length-17734-cov-10.094236_pt1 | contig 17734 bp, 18 predicted proteins | sample MGYA00580522_ERZ773235 | MGnify/ENA primary metagenome ERZ773235 (study PRJEB29015, sample SAMEA2737797) | human gut metagenome | biome: human gut; feature: human-associated habitat; material: faeces | place: China | collected 2012 ...
AGTCCATTCTGGATCTGGGCCTGACGCTGGAGTATCTGGAGACCCACGGCGTGCCCGTCATCGGCTATCAGACCGAGGAACTGCCCGCTTTCTATACCCGCAAGTCCGGCTTCGGCGTGGATTACCGTCTGGATACCCCCGCGCAGCTGGCCGCCGCGTTTCATGCCCAGCGCGAGATGGGTCTCAAGACCGGCATGCTGGTGACCAACCCCATCCCCGAGCAGTACTCCATGGATGCCGCCGTCATCAATAAGGCTATTGACGAGGCGGTGGAGGATGCCAAAAAGCAGGGCATCCACGGCAAGGCCACCACGCCTTTCCTGCTGGCCAAGATCAAGGATATCACCGGCGGCAGCAGTCTGGACGCCAATATTCAGCTGGTGTATAATAATGCCCGTCTGGCGGCAAAAACCGCCTGCGAGCTGGCGGCGCTGCGCAAGTGAGCCTTGGCGTGATCGGCGGCGCGGACGGCGGCACGGCGGTGCTCGCCTCTGGAAACTGGATGGCGGTGCTGCTAGTTTATCTGGCGGCCGTCAATCTGGTGACCTTTGCCCTGTACGGGATCGATAAGGCGAAAGCCCGGCGCGGCGCGTGGCGTATTTCTGAGAAGATGCTGTTTCTGCTGCCCCTGCTGGGCGGCAGCATCGGCGCGCTGCTGGGCATGCGTGTGTTCCACCATAAAACGAAGCACTGGTATTTCGTCTGGGGCATCCCGGCGATCCTGCTGGTGCAGCTGGCGCTGGCGGCATATCTGCTGCTGCGCCGGTAGAGAAGAGAAGGTTCCTGCTGATGAAAACGCTGTATCTGGAGTGCGCCATGGGGGCCGCCGGCGATATGCTGGCGGCGGCGCTGCTGGAATTGCTGGATGATCCCGCCCCCTATTTTAACGCCATGTCCCAGCTGCGCCGCCATGGGGTGGCGGTTTCCGCCGCACCCGCCGCCCGCTGCGGCATCACCGGCACCGCCCTCACTGTCACGGTGCACGGCGCGGAGGAGGGCGCTGGACATGACCACGAAGCGCACGATGGCTGTAATCATGACCATGAAATGCACCATGACCACGGCGCCCACGGCCATGACCATCATCACGCCGGACTGGACGGCATCTGCCATCTGATTTCCCATCTTGCGCTGCCGCCTCAGGTAAGCCGCGATGCCTGCGCCGTGTTCACCCTGCTGGCACAGGCCGAAAGTCATGTTCACGGCTGCCCGGTGGAGCAGATCCATTTCCATGAGGTGGGCACCATGGACGCGGTGGCGGATATTGTGGGGGTGTGCCTGCTGATGTACCTGCTGTCGCCGAAACAGATTGCGGCCTCGGCGGTGCATGTGGGCAGCGGCACGGTGCGCTGCGCTCACGGCGTGCTGCCGGTTCCCGCCCCTGCCGCGGCGTATCTGCTGCGGGATGTGCCCATTTACGGCGGCGCGGTGCAGGGCGAGCTGTGCACGCCTACCGGGGCGGCGCTGCTGCGGTATTTTGTCCGCTCCTTCGGCCCCATGCCCTTGATGCGCACGGAGAAGATCGGCTGCGGCATGGGCAAAAAGGAATTTCCACAGGCCAACTGTGTCCGCGCCTTCTGGGGCGAAACGGAGTGCGAGGCGGCGGAAACGCTGTATGAGCTGCGCTGCAATGTGGACGATATGACCGGAGAAGCTGTTGGTTTTGTGCTGGAAACACTGCTGGCGCAGGGAGCGCTGGACGCATGGGTCACGCCTGTGACCATGAAGAAGAGCCGTCCCGCGTTCCTGCTCTCCTGCCTGTGCCGTGAGAGCGACCGTGCCCGCATGGCGGAGCTGATGCTGCGCCATACCACCACGCTGGGCGTGCGGGAAAGCGCCTGCCGCCGTTATGCGCTGGCGCGCAGCGAGCGCACGGTGGACACGGCCTATGGCCCCGTCCGGGTCAAGGAGTCCTCCGGCTATGGCGTGACCCGGCGCAAGCTATCCTATGATGACCGGGCCGACCTGATGCGCCGGCACGGCCTTACTTGGGAGGAAACGGAGCAGCTGCTCAAAAAATAACAAAAAATGGATGACTGCATAAAGCAGTCATCCGTTTTTTATGTTCCGTTCCATTGCCGCCCGATCAAACTGCGTCCACGGCTCCTGCGGCGGCGGAAGGCGCACAAAGTCCATCCTCTCACCGCTTTCCGGGTGCGTAAAGGCCAGATGGCAGGCCCACAGCGCCAGCGGCACGGCAGACTCCTCCGCCGTCCCGTACTTCCGGTCCCCCGCCAGCGGCATTCCCCGGGCGGCAAACTGCACCCGGATCTGGTGGGTGCGGCCCGTGTGCAGGCGTATCCGCACCAGTGACAGCGTATCGGTACGCTCCAGCACCCGGTATTCCAGCCGTGCCTCCCGAACCTCGGCAGAGGGCGCGTCGGCCACATAGGTAATGCGCCGCGCCTTGTCACGCCCCAGCAGATCCCGCATTTCGCCGCCGGATGGCTGCGGCGTACCGTGCACCGCCGCCAGATATTCCTTGCGGAACTGCCCCTCGCGTACCTGCTGCGACAGCAGCGCCGCCGCGGCGCGGCTGCGGGCGAACACCATCAGCCCGCCTGTCTGCGCGTCCAGCCGGTGTACGGTGCGGATGCAGTCGCTGCCCAGCGCCTGCCGCAGCAGGGATGGCATCCCGCCCGGCTCGTCGGTGGATAGTATCCCGGCGGGTTTTACCGCCACCACAATGCGCTTGTCCTGATAGACGATCTCCATAGCTCCTCCCGGCAAAACGCCTTGCTCATAAGTGGAAAAAGGGCAAGTCTTGCGACTTGCCCTTTCTGGTGCCGGTGACCGGACTCGAACCGGTACGCTGTCGCCAGCGGTGGATTTTGAGTCCACTACGTCTACCAATTCCATCACACCGGCATGAAACATAGCTATTATACCTAAAGCGCGCCGTAATTGCAAGTGTAAATTTACTGTGAATCCCGCAAAAATGAAAAAACAGGGGCTACCAAAAGAGAGGCAGATGTGGTATGATACCATTGATATGGTATGCGGCGCTCTGCGCCGCGCAAAAGCGGCGGAAGGAGGAGAGGAACAAATGAAGCAGTGCCTGAAAAAGCCGGTGCTTTTGTGCCTGATGCTGTGGCTTCTGTGTGTGCTGAGCGCCTGCGCCTATGACAGCACGGTGGAGGATCTGTTCACTCTGCCCCGTGTGCCGGACGAGTATACGGGTCTGAGCCAGCAGCTTGACCAGCTGATCTCCGCCGGCTACGAATATGCGCCCCCCACAGCGGGGCAGAACATCCAGTCGGTGCAGATGGAGGATCTGGACGGCGACGGTGTGCCGGAGGCTGTGGTGTTCCTGCGCAAGCCAAACGATAAAAAACCCATGAAGATCATGGTGTACCGCCGCGGGGGAGACGGCTATGAGCAGCTGTGCACCGTGGAGAGCAGCGGCAGCAGTATTGACAGCGTCTCCTATGAGGACCTTACCGGCGACGGCAGCAGCGAGCTGATTGTGGGCTGGAAGATCAGCAGCAGCGTGCAGACGGTGGCGGCCTATAACATCGGGCGCGAGGCGATTCCCCTGATGAGCAGCAGCTATACCCGCTATGTGGTGCAGCAGCTGAATTCCTACGATCCGCCGGCGCTGTTCGTCCTGCGCAGCGACAGCGATGGCCTGCCCGTGGCCGAGATCTATACCTGGCAGACCAATATTCTGGCGGTGGCCTACCGCTGTGCGCTGTCCAGCACCATGGTGGATCTGGGCCGCGGCAGCGTGGTAAAAGGTATGCTGATCGGGGAAAAGCCTGCAGTATTTGTAACCGGCGTCAACGACAGCGGCAAGGCCGTTACCGATATTCTGGCATGGAACATGAGCCGTGGCGTGATCAACCTGACTATCAATGAGACCACCGGCAAAAGCGACGCCATCCGCCCCTACCGCCAGCTGATCCCCCAGGATCTCAACGGCGACGGTGTGACCGAGGTGCCCTGCCCCGATGCGTCCAGCACCGGCAATGATATGCTGACCGATTGGGTGCAGTACAGCCGCACCGGATACTATTTTTCCGCTCTTCAGACCTACCACTGCCAGAGCGGCGGCTGGTATTTCCTGATGCCGGAGAACTGGCGCGGCCGCGTTCGCGCGGAATCCGCCGAAACGGTGGCGGGTGAAAATCAGGTCACGCTGTATGTGGATGAAACGCCGGTTCTGGCGCTGTACACCATCACCAACGACAGCCGCGAAAACCGCGCCGTCATGGGCGAGCGTTTCCTGCTGCGCCGTCAGCCGGGCACCATCTATGCCGCCGAGCTGTATGAGGATGCCGGCTGGTACGGCATGGATACCGCGGCCGTGCAGGAGAGCTTCCATCTGGCGGTGACCGACTGGTCGCCGTCCGACAGCTGAGGACACAAGGGAAAGGAGCAGCCATGAGAAAAGTACTGGTATTGGAGGATGAAGCCAATATCCGCAGTTTTATCGTGATCAACCTGCGCCGCGCCGGTTACGAGGTGGTCGAGGCGGAAAGCGGCGAGGAGGCGCTGACAAAGCTGAAAGCGCAGAAGGATATCCGGGTGGCGCTGCTGGACGTCATGCTTCCCGGGATTGACGGGTTCGAGGTGTGCCGCCGTCTCCGCGCCAACGACGCGGCCATCGGCATCATCATGCTGACGGCCCGTTCGCAGGAGATGGATAAGGTGACCGGACTGATGACCGGCGCCGACGACTATGTGACCAAACCCTTTTCCCCGGCGGAGCTGACCGCCCGCGTGGATGCGCTGATGCGCCGCAGCGGCGGCAGCGGCCCGGTGGAGGAGGACGGCGGCCAGCTGTCCAGTCCGCCGTTTACCCTGAACCTGCGCAACCGCACGCTGGAGAAGAACGGCCAGCGCGTCAAGCTGACACAGGTGGAATACGGCCTGATGAAGCTTTTTATGGAAAACCCCGGCAAGGCGCTGAGCCGCGAGGAGATCATGGATACCGTCTGGGGCCATGACTATTTCGGCGAGCTGAAGATCGTGGACGTCAATATCCGGCGTCTGCGTATGAAGATCGAGGATGATACCGCCAACCCCACCTATATCACCACCGTGTGGGGTTTCGGCTACAAGTGGGGCGAGTAACGCCCGCATGACGCGGCAGGAGAGGAGGAGAACGCGTGTCCAAGCAGCCAAAACGTGCCATCGGCCTGCGCCGCCGCTGGCTCATCAGCAGTATCCTGCCGGTCATTACCATTATGGTGCTGATCGCAACGCTGGTCTCCATTGCACTGGGCAGCAACTACTACTCCAATGCCCGCAGCGCGCTGGAGGCAAAGGCCAACGCCGGCACGGAGTATTTCAACACCTATGCCATGACCAGCTATGATGAATACTACCGCAGCGCCACCCTCTACGCCGCCAGCTTTGAGGACAGCGGCAGCATCGAGCTGCAATTTCTGGACAGAAGCGGGCAGGTGGAGGTCTCCACCCGCAGCCTGATGGTGGGTTCCACGCCCGGAACAGAGGATGTGTCCGATGCGCTGGGCAGCGGCAAGGTCAGCAGCTTCCGGGGTACGGATCCTGCCACCGGGGAAAAGATCATTGCCGCCTCCGGACTTTTGAAGTTCAATGGCCGCGTGGTGGGCGTCATGCGGTTTGTCACCGCCACCCGGAATCTGGATAATCAGGTGCTGCTGACGGAGCTGATCATTTTGGCCATCATGGCGGCGGTGATTTTCGTGATCGTCATTTCCAGCCTGCTGCTGATCAATAACGTGGTGGCGCCCATTGCCGCCGTCAGCGATGCCGCCAAGCGCATTTCCGGCGGCAGCTACGGGTTTCGTATCCCCAACCGCTATGCCGATGAAATGGGCGAGCTGGTGGACAATATCAACGACATGTCCATGAAGATCGGCGAGAATGAAAAGCTGCAATCGGAGTTTATTTCCTCCGTTTCCCATGAGCTGCGCACACCCCTGACGGCGATTAACGGCTGGGGCGAAACGCTGCTGGCCGACGATGGCGTCGATCCCGAATCGCTGCGCCGGGGCCTGAATATCATCGTCAAGGAGTCCGGCCGCCTGACCAAGATGGTGGAGGAGCTGCTGGACTTTTCCAAGATGGCGGACGGGCGTTTCTCCCTGCACCTGGAGCAGGTGGATCTGCAGGCCGAGTTTGAGGATGCGGTCTATACCTATCATGAGATCTTCAAGCAGCAGGGCATTACGCTGGGGTATCACAGCGGCGATGTGTATGAAGAGCCTATCACCGCCGACCCTGAGCGGCTCAAGCAGGTGTTCTGCAATCTGCTAGATAATGCCGCCAAGCATGGCGGCGCCGGCAAGAGGATCGAAGCGCGGCTTAACCGCAAGGGCAATCACTATATCATCACCATCCGGGACTATGGCCCCGGCATCCCTGCCGAGGATTTGCCCCATGTCAAGGAGAAGTTTTATAAAGGGGCCTCCCGCGTCCGGGGCAGCGGCATCGGTCTTGCCGTGTGTGACGAGATCATCCGCCTGCATGACGGAACGCTGACCATCGGCAATGCCAAGGGCGGCGGCTGCATTGTCACCATCCGCCTGCCGGTGATGTCGCACCGGCTGGTGCATGAAATGGAAAATAATAAATAGAACAGATGTTGCATTTCTGCAAAAATGTGATATACTGTTCATCAAGAAAGGACGATCCCATGGCTGAGAAAAAACAATTCCGTACCACCATCGGCGGTCAGGCTCTGATCGAGGGGATCCTCATGCGCGGCCCTGAAAAGGACGCCATCGTGGTCCGCGCTCCTGAGGGGCTGGTCACCAAGGTAACCGAGCGGAAATTCATCAAGGATAAATACCCCATTCTGGGCCTGCCCGTGATCCGCGGCGCGGCCACATTTTTAAGCTCCATCGTCACCGGCGTCAAGGCGCTGATGTTCTCCGCCGACTATTTTCCCGACGATGCGGATGAGCAACCCGGCAAGCTTGACCAGTGGCTGGAAAAGCATGTCCCGGCGGAGAAGCTGCAAAATCTGCTGGTGGCCTTTTCCGTCATATTGTCTCTGGGATTGACGCTGGTGCTGTTCATGCTGCTGCCCACCTTCATCGCCGGGCTGTTCCACGCAAAGAGCGCCGCCCTCCATAACCTGATCGAGGGCGTGGTAAAGGTGCTGATCTTCCTGGCCTATCTGATCCTCTGCTCCAGGCAGAAGGACGTGCGCCGGGTATTCTGCTACCACGGCGCCGAGCATAAAACCATTTTCTGCTATGAAGCGGGCCTGCCTCTGACGGTGGAAAACGCCCGCATCCAACCCAAGCACCATCCCCGCTGCGGCACCAGCTTCCTTTTTGTGGTGATCATCGTCTCCATTCTGGTGTCCAGTATTGTGTTTCCTTACATCAACTGGCAGAATCTCTGGGTGCGCATCGGCGTCAAGCTGCTGCTGCTCGTTCCCGTGGTGGGCATCACCTATGAGTTCAACCGCGCCGTGGGCGCCCATGACAATAAGCTGACCCGGATCCTCTCCGCTCCCGGCATGTGGATGCAGAATTTTACCACCAACGAGCCGGATGACTCCATGCTTGAGGTGGCCATCGAGGCGCTGAAGCTGGTGCTGCCGGAGGAAAAGGGTAAGGACGCATGGTAAGCCGTTCCCGATAAAAACCGTCCAAAACCAACATAAACCGACAACAAATCGTATTATGGCAATCACATATAACAATCTGTATATGGATATCCGGCAAAAGCTGCACCGTGCCGGCATTGACGCCGCCACGCTGGAGGCTCGGGAGCTGGTGGCCTTTGCCGCCGGCAAGACCCGGCAGGAGCTGCTGCGGGACGGAGGACTGTATGTCTCGCAGGAGGTGGAGCAGCGCGCCGCCGCGCTGGCAGAGCGCCATCTGGCGGGGGAGCCTCTGGCCTACCTGATCGGTGAGTGGAGCTTCTGCGGCATGGATCTGGATATCAACGAAAGCGTGCTGATTCCCCGGGTGGATACGGAGGTACTGGCCGAGCAGGCCATTGGCTATGTCAAAACCCTGCCGGAACCCCGGGTGCTGGATCTGTGCGCCGGCAGCGGCTGCGTGGGGTTGGCGGTGGCCAAATTCTGCCCCGGCAGCCATGTGGTGCTGGGCGAGCTGATGGAGGGAGCGCTTCGCGTCTGCCGCCAGAATATTCGCCGCAGCGGCTTGACGACGCAGGCGCTCCCCTGGCAAGTAGATGTGCTTGACGGGCCGCCTCCCCGCTTTGGCGAGTTCGATTGCATCGTCAGCAACCCGCCCTATATTCCTGACGCTGACATTGCCGGACTGGATGCGTCCGTTCGGGATTATGAGCCGCTGTCCGCGCTGAAGGGCGGGGCCGACGGATTGGATTTCTACCGCGCCATCAGCGAAAAATGGCGTGCCGCCCTGCGTACCGGCGGCCGGCTGTACTTCGAGGTGGGTATCGGGCAGGCGGACGATGTGCTGCGCATCATGCGCGCTCAGGGGTTTGGCGATATCGATGTGGTGCCGGACACTGGGGGCATTCCCCGCGTGGTATACGGCACACTCCGCGAAAGTGTGTTTGATTGATTTATAAGGCAGCATCGCACAATGAAAGCTGCGGCGTTTTGCGGAAATTTTGTGCCCTGACTTTGCTGTGATTTCTTGCAATACGTCAAGTATTGCCGCGAAACCGCGCCTCGTCAGTACGCAAAATTTGTTTGCAAATCGCTCTTGTTTGATTATGGGGTATTGCCCTAAGAGAGATAAAAGGAGGAAACGCAATGGCAGCAAAAAAGGAGACCGCGGCGGCGCCCGCCGCCAACGCTGACAAGAAAAAAGCCATCGAAACCGCCATGCAGCAGATCGAAAAGATGTATGGCAAGGGTTCTATCATGCGCTATGGCGACGGGAATGTGGCAAATGTAGAGGCCATCCCCACCGGCTCGCTGGCGCTGGATCTGGCGCTGGGTATCGGCGGTCTGCCACGCGGCCGTGTGGTGGAGATCTACGGGCCCGAATCCTCCGGTAAGACCACGCTGGCCCTCCATGTGCTGGCCGAGGCCCAGAAGATGGGCGGTGAGGTGGCCTTTGTGGATGCCGAGCACGCGCTGGATCCCACCTATGCCAGAGCGCTGGGTGTCAACGTGGAGGATATGCTCATCTCCCAACCCGATACCGGCGAGCAGGCGCTGGAGATCACCGAAGCGCTGGTGCGCAGCGGCGCCATCGATGTGGTGGTGGTGGACTCCGTGGCCGCGCTGGTGCCCCGCGCCGAGATCGAGGGCGAGATGGGCGACAGCTTTGTGGGTCTCCACGCCCGGCTGATGAGTCAGGCCCTCCGCAAGCTGACCGGTATCATCAACAAAACCAACACCATCGTTATTTTCATCAACCAGCTGCGTGAAAAGGTGGGCGTCATGTACGGCAACCCCGAGGTCACCACCGGCGGCCGTGCACTGAAGTTCTATGCCTCCGTCCGCATTGATGTGCGCCGGGTAGAGACCCTGAAGGCCGGCGGCGAGGTGGTGGGCAACCATGTCCGCGCCAAGGTGGTCAAGAACAAGGTGGCGCCCCCGTTCCGCGAGGCGGAGTTTGACATCATGTATGGCGAGGGCATCAGCAAGCTCAGCGAGCTGATCGATCTGGGCGTCAAGCTGGATCTGGTGCAGAAGAGCGGCTCATGGTTCAGCCTGGGCGAGGTGCGTCTTGGCCAGGGCAAGGATGCCGCCAAGGAATACTTCCGCCAGAATCCCGCCGCCGCCGAGGAGCTGGAGAAGAATGTCCGCGAGAATTTCCATAAGCTGATGGGCAACCAGTCCAAGATCGCCGCCCGCGCCGCGGGCCGCGCCGTGGACGTGTCCGCCGACGATTTTGACGACAGCGACGAATGAAGATCGTCCGCATCGAAAATTCCAAACATGTGCAGGAGCGCGTGCTGATCTATCTGGAGGAGGGAGACCCCCTCCGGATCACCGCCCACGAGCTCCTGCAATTTGGCCTGCATCAGGGTATGGACTTGTCCCCGGAGACTGTGGTACAATTACAGGATGCCGGTCGCCGTTCCCAGAGCCGGGTTACCGCTGCCCGCATGGCCTCGGGCCGTATGCTCTCCCGCAAGGAGCTGACGGAGCGACTGAACCGTAAAGGCATTTCACCTGACACGGCGGAGGAGACTGCGGATTGGCTGGAATCGTTGGGGGCGGTGGATGATGCCGCCTATGCCGGCGTTATCGTCCGGCACTACGGCGGCAGCGGCTATGGACCGGGCCGTGTGCGGCAGGAGCTGCAAAAGCGCGGCATTCCCCGTCATCTTTGGGACGAGGCGCTTTCCCAACTGCCCGACAGCGGCGAGACCATCGATCATTTCCTGAAAAAGAAGCTGGGCGGCAGAGCACCGGATCGCGCCGCGCTGAAAAAGCTTGGCGACGCGCTGCTGCGCCGCGGCTTTTCATGGAGTGATATCCGCCCGGCTCTGAACCGGCTGGGCGAAGAAATAGACGAATAGAAACGAGGAAACCCATGAAAGTATCCTTTATCTCCCTTGGCTGCGACAAAAACCGCGTCAACACGGAGCAGATGATGGCCCTGTGCCTGCAGGCGGGCATGACCGTGCAGGAGGATGTCAACGGCAGCGATGTGGTGGTCATCAACACCTGCGGTTTTATCGACAGCGCCAAGACCGAGGCGATCGAGACCATTCTCTCCGCCGCGGAGCTGAAGGCGGCGGGCGAGGTGCAGAAGATCCTTGTCACCGGCTGTCTGAGTCAGCGCTACCGCGATGAGATCATGGCGGAGCTTCCGGAAATCGACGGTATTATGGGCACCGCTGACTACGGCGATATCGTGTCGGCCGTGGAGCAGGTGCTGGCCGGGGCGGACTGCACCCATTTCAGCGACATCAACGGCGCGGTGGAAGAGCTGCCCCGCGTCCTGTCCACCCCCACGCATTTTGCCTATCTGCGCATTGCCGAGGGTTGCTCCAACAGCTGCGCCTACTGCATCATTCCCAAGCTGCGCGGTCGCTACCGCAGCCGCTCCATGGAGGATATCCTGACCGAGGCCCGCGCGCTGGCGGCGGACGGTGTGCGCGAGTGCATCGTCATCGCGCAAGACATCACCCGCTACGGGATGGACCTCTATCATGAGAAAAAGCTGCCCCAGCTGCTGCGGGAGCTGTGCAAGCTGGACTTCCACTGGATCCGCCTGCACTATCTCTATCCCGATACCATCACCGATGAGCTGATCGACACCATCGCCGCCGAGCCGAAGATCTGCAAGTATATCGACATGCCCATCCAGCACTGTAATGATACGATCCTCAAGGCCATGCGCCGCCGTGAGACCCATGCGGGACTGCTGGCGTTGATGGATAAGCTGCGCTCGCGTATCCCCGGCGTGGTGCTGCGCACCAGCCTCATTACCGGCCTTCCCTATGAGGACGAGGCCGCCTTTGACGAACTGTGCGAATTTCTGCGCCGGACCCATATCGAGCGTGCCGGTGTGTTCCCCTACTCCCCGGAGGAGGGGACCGCCGCCGCCGAAATGCCCAACCGTGTGGACACCGCCGAGGCGGAGCGCCGAGCCGAGCTGGTGGTGGATGTGCAGTCCCGCGTGATGGACGATTTCAACGAAAGCCGCATGGGCGATCTGGTGGAGGTGCTGTGCGACGGCTTTGATCCCCAGTCCATGCAGTACATGGGCCGCAGCTACGGCGAAAGTCCGGATGTGGACGGCCACATCTATTTCACCAGCGACGCTGACGTAAACCCCGGCGATTTTGTGATGGTGCGCATCACCGGTGCCATGGACGGCGAGCTGGTGGGCGAAAGGGAGGAATAAACCATGCCGAAAAATATGGCGAATCATCTGACCATCGGCCGCGTGCTGATGATCCCCGTGTTTCTGGTGCTGATGTATGTGGATTTTCCCGGCAGCCGTTATTGGGCGCTGGGCGTGTACATCGTGGCCTGTCTGACAGACTTTGCCGACGGCTATATTGCCCGGCACTACAATCAGGTCTCCGATTTTGGTAAATTCATGGATCCGCTGGCGGACAAATGTCTGGTGATGGCCGCCCTGTGCTGCTTTGTGGAGCAGGGTGACATGCTGGCGTGGATTCTGGCCATCGTGCTGGTGCGGGAGTTCGCCGTGTCCGGCATGCGCCTTGTGGCGGTGGAAAAGGGCCGTGTCATCGCCGCCGGGTGGTCAGGCAAGATCAAAACCGCCTCCACCATGGTGTGCATCTGCCTGATCCTGTTCGGCATTCCCCATTGGCTGAATGTGGTCTGCCAGATCGTCATTCTGGTGACCACCGTTTACTCCGGCGCGGAATACTTTATCAAGAACGCCGATGTATTCAAAAGCTGAGAGATTGGCTGGATCGATATGACGATACATAAAACAGCTCTGCGCAATGGCGCAGAGCTGTTTTATGCAAAAATTTCCTCATAGCTGGTATGCAGAATCTCTTTTAAGAGGATGATTTCGTCGGGATATAAGTGGCGCTGTCCCACTTCGATTTTTGCTACGGCGCTGCGCGTGATATCGCAGCCGTTCAATTGCAGCTGTTCCGCCACCCATTCCTGCGTCAACCCCGCTTTTTCCCGCAGTATACGGATATTGCGTCCAACGCGTTTTTCCACTTCCGGATTGATATCGGCCACCCCCATGAAAATGCACCTATATGGGTGCGAAACTCCTTGACATTATTATAGGCAGGTGGTATGATTACTTTGCACCTATATAGGTGCAGAACAAGCAGGAAAATAGGACAATACAACAAAAAAGAGGGGGACACATGTATGGAATGGGGACGATTTTTAAGAGCGATCGGTTCGGTTTTTGCGACCGCGGGATTAACTGTGCTGTTGATATTTCAGTATGTACTCGAAAGCGCGGCGCCTGAATTCGTCAAAACTTCCTTTGGCTTGGGAATTGGCGTCATGCTGCTGGGCTCATTGATCATCTATGCCGTGCCGAAGGAGAAGTGATCATTAGGCTGCAATCGCATAAAAATATCCTGCACCAAATGGTGCAGGATATTTTTTGCAATTGCGTTTTTTTACAGCACTTTGCTCAGGAAGTCCTGCAGGCGGGGATCCTTGGGATGGTCAAACAGCTCGCCGGGGGTGCCCTCCTCCAGGATCTTGCCGCCGGCCATAAATACCACCCGGTCGGCCACCTCCCGGGCAAAACCCATCTCGTGGGTCACCACCGCCATGGTCATGCCCTCCTTGGCCAGATCGCGCATCAAGTCCAGCACCTCGCCCACCATTTCGGGGTCAAGGGCGGAGGTTGGCTCGTCAAACAGCATTACCTCCGGCTCCATGGCCAGTGCCCGGACGATGGCGATCCGCTGCTTCTGTCCGCCGGAGAGCATGTTGGGATATTCGTCGGCCTTGTCCGCAAGGCCGATCCGCTCCAGCAGGCTCATGGCCTGTTCCTTGGCTTCGGCCGCCGTTTTCTTCTTCAGCGTCACGGGCGCCATGGTGATATTCTGCAATACCGTCTTGTGGGGGAACAGGTTAAAGTGCTGAAACACCATGCCCATCTTCTGCCGGTGCAGGTCGATGTTCACCGCCTTGCTGGCCAGATCCACGCCGTCAAAGTAGATGGCGCCGGAGGTGGGCTGCTCCAGCAGGTTCAGGCTGCGCAGCAGGGTGGACTTGCCGCTGCCGGAGGGGCCGATAATGGCCACCACCTCGCCCCTCTGGATCTCCAGGCTGCAGTCGTCCAATGCGTGCACCGTGCCGTGGTTATATTCCTTCACCAGATGCTGCACGGAAATCAGGACATTATTGCTTGTCGCCACGACGCATTCTCCTTTCGATGGCCTCGATCGCCTTGGAGGCCGGGTAGTTGATGCAGAAATAGACCAACGCGGCCAGCACATAGGGGGCCAGCGTGATATACGAGTTACCGGAGACGGTCTGGGCGGTATACATGATCTCCGCCATGCCCAGCACGGAGCAGATGGAGGATTCCTTCACCATGGTGACCACCTCGTTGGCCAGTGCGGGCAGCACGTTCTTGATGGCCTGAGGCAGCACCACCAGACGCATGGACTGCCAGCCGGACAGACCCAGCGAGCGGGCGGCTTCGGTCTGGCCCTTATCCACCGCCAGAATACCGGCACGGAATATCTCAGCCACATAGGCTGAGCTGTTCAGGGCCAGCGCCACCACGCCGGGGATAAAACGGTTGATGGCGATGAAGCCGAACAGCAGCGTGCGGGGCAGCGTAATGTAGTGGAACAGTCCGAAATAGATAATGGACAGCTGCACCAGCATGGGGGTAGAGCGGAACACCGCGATGTACGCACCGGCAAACCACTTGACGGGCTTGACCTTGCTGAGACGCATCATGGCCAGCAGCAGCGCGGGGATCACCGCCAGCAGCACGGAGACCACGGCCAGCAGCAGCGTATACTCAAAGCCTCGGACAAAGGCGGAGCCATACTTGGGCAGGAACGAGAAATTGAAGAAGTTTGTGTTGTCCATATTCACAAACAGATCATTCCACGACATAGACGAAGCATCCTTTCACATGTTCTGGGGCCTAAAGCGCACGCAAGCGTGCAAAGCTCAGGCTCTGCACGTTTGCGATACAATCACAGGGTTATCAGCCGACGTAGCTCAGGCCCACGTTGCCGTCCAGCACCAGCAGGTCGATGGTGCCGTTCTTCAGCTCGGTGACCAGGGTGGGGACCAGAGACTCCAGCACCATGCCGTTGGCAGCCTCAGGGAACATATCGGCAGCGGCCATAGCCTTGGTGGTGTTCTTCTGGGCGCCGATGATGACAGAAGCCTGGTTGATATCGTCCACAGTCTTGTACTTGTCAGCGTTGGAAGCCTTCACCAGAATGACAGGGGGCAGGTCGGTGTAGTAGGGATCGGAGAAATCGCAGGCCAGTGCGCGCTCTTCGGTGTACTCGCAGGCGGCCAGCACCATGTCGAAGTCGCCGTTGCTCAGAGAAGTGACCAGATTATCGAAGTTCATGGACTCGATCTGCAGCTCCATGCCCATGGACTCGGCGATGTACTTGGCGACCTCCACGTCGATGCCGGCATACTCGGTCATAGCGGCGTCGGCAAAGAACTCATAGGGAGGATAATCGGGGCTGGTGCCCAGCACCAGAACGGGCTTGTCGCTGGCAGCGGCATCGTCACCGGCAGGAGCCAGATCAGAGGACACAGCGTCGGGGGTGTAGGTCTCCTGAGAGGCGACCTTGTTCTCGATCTCCTTGATGAGGGCGCCGTCGTTGGCGGTCAGCTCAGCGATGGCCTTGTTGATGCCATCCAGCAGACCCTTGGGGTCGCCCTTCTGCACCAGAACACGGTAAGGCTCGGTCTCGCCCCAGTCCACCACGTTCTCCAGAACCACCAGAGACTCGTCGGTGTTGGCGGCGTCGCCGTCATTTGCGTTGTTATCGTCAGCAGCGTTATTACCGCCGCAGGCCACCAGGCTCAGCGCCATCAGCATGGCCAGCATCAATGCCAGAAACTTTTTCATCTTTTTCATTTCCTTTCAAAATTCTTTGTTGGCTCCGCTCCGGCCTTCCAATACCGAAGTCGGAGGAACGTTACGTTGTGGTCAGCTCCTGCTGACAGTGGATACTATACACCCAACATGCATGAAAGTCAAGACGTTTTTGCATAAAATTTCACTCATATTGTGGGATTCAGTAAAAATGATGGAAATTTCTCGCAAAATACAAAGGAATTGCAGCACCATGCATGAAATAACCGGCGTATAAATGAATATTTATACGTATATTCCGTATTGCACGCTGCCGCAAAAAGAACATGGTAAAGCGGTATTGCATTTTTTGCATAGTATGTGATATAATCAATGCAAAAAATGCGGGAGAGAAAGAAACTCATGGAACCGTTATCCTATGAAGAGCGCGGCTACCTGTGCGAGCCGTTCCGCCTGTTTCATCTGGCGGACAACCGGCATGAGGAGGTGCCGTATCATTACCATACCTTTCATAAGATCATTCTTTTGCTGGCCGGCCGGGCGGATTACGCCATCGAGGGCGAGCGCTATTCTCTGAGTCCCGGCGATTATGTGCTGGTGGGCCGCGGCAGCATTCACCGTCCCATCGTGGCCCGCGGCGATTTTTATGAGCGCGCCATCCTCTACATTTCGCCGGAATATCTGCAGAAGCTGTCCTGTCCCGACGGTGATCTGGAGAACTGCTTTCTGCGCTCGCAGGAGGGATTTCACTATGTATACCATGCCGGCGCCGGAGACCGTGTGCGTCAGCTGTTTGCGCTGCTGGAGCAGTCCCGGCGGGAGGGAGGCTTTGGCGCGTCGCTGCTGTGTCAGGCGCTGTTTGTGCAGCTGATGGTGGAGGTAAACCGCATCTCGCTGTCGGGGAATACCGTCAGCGCCGCCTCGGGCGACAGTAAGATTGTGGCGCTTCTGCAATATCTGAACGCCCACCTGACGGAGGGGCTGACCATTGACGAGCTGGCGGCCCGGTTCTATATCAGCAAATACCATATGATGCGCCGCTTCCGTGACGAGACCGGCTATACCATCCATGGATATGTCACCGAGAAGCGGCTCCTGCTGGCCCAGCAGCTGCTGGAGCAGGGCCTGCCCATGGGAGAGACGGCGCTGCGCTGCGGCTATCAGGAGTATTCCACCTTTTCCCGGGCCTATAAGAAGCAGTTTGGCCGCTCTCCCTCAAAAAAAGCATGATTTGCCAACTAAAACAGCAATAATCCCGGTTTACTTTATAAAAAATGCTTATATAATAGAAACAACCCATTTCGTTGAGAGAATAAGGAGGACCGACATGAAGAATTTCCTGAAGAACAATCGGTTTATACTGTGCATGCTTGGCGGCATTATCGCCGGCTGTCTGGTGGGTGCATTTGCCCCTGCTTTCGGTAAAAAAATCGAGTTTTTGGGCACCGTATTTATCAATCTGATGTTCTGCGTGGTGGTACCCATGGTGTTCTGCTCCATCAGCTCCGCCATTGCCAATATGAAAAGCGCCCGCCGTGCCGGCAAGATCATGGGTGTGACCATTGCCACCTTCATGGCCACCGCCGCCATCGCCGGTGTGCTGATGTATGTGATCTGCCGTGTGTTCCCGCTGGTGGACGGCCAGTACACCATCACCGAGGGCGAGATCGGCGAAACGCTGGGCGTCACGGATATGATCGTCAACTTCTTTACCAAGCCTGACTTCACCGAGCTGCTGAGCCGCCGTGCCATTCTGCCTCTGATCGTGGCGGCGATCCTGTTCGGCTTCGGCGTCCAGCTGTCCGGCGGCCCCGAAACCAAGACCGCCAAGCTGCTGGAGGATCTTACCAACTGCATCATGAAAACGGTAAAGATCATCACCTACTATGCCCCCGTCGGCTTCTTCGGCTTTTTCGCCTATCTGGTGGCGGAGTATGGTCCCACCCTCATCGGTGACTACAGCCGAACCCTGATCATTTACTATGTGATGTGCTTTGCCTACATGTTTGTATTCTTCCCCATCTATGCCCGCTTCGGCGGCGGCAAGGGCGGCGCGAAGATCATGTTCTCCAAGCTGTTCCGTCCCGCGGCGGTGTCTTTCGGCACCTGCTCCTCCGTGGCCACCATTCCCACCAACATGGAGGTGGCCGAGGAGACCGGCGTCAGCAAGGATGTGACCGATATCGTGCTGCCGCTGGGTGCCACCATGCATATGGATGGCTCCGCCATGTCCGCCATCATCAAGGTGGCATTCCTGTTCGGCATCTTCGGTATGGACTTCTCCACCGGCAAGGCCATTCTGGCCATCATCGTGGCGGTGTTCTCCTCCGTGGCCATGAGCGGCA
>ERZ773235.2132-NODE-2132-length-17619-cov-42.475860_pt1 | contig 17619 bp, 7 predicted proteins | sample MGYA00580522_ERZ773235 | MGnify/ENA primary metagenome ERZ773235 (study PRJEB29015, sample SAMEA2737797) | human gut metagenome | biome: human gut; feature: human-associated habitat; material: faeces | place: China | collected 2012 ...
TTTAAATCGGGTGTGTATTCCTCAGCAAGCGTTTATGACTATCTGCTCAATCGCACAACCTTAAAAAATAACGGCATTTCTATTTGGAACGCAGAATGGTATATTAAGCCGTCAATCACTTGTGATGTGTGGCAGTATTCTGAAACCGGCAGAATCAACGGCATATCAACAGCCGTTGACCTTAACTACATATATAACCTTAACATTTTAAATTGATAACAACTTTTTGAGAAGGTGAAATAATTGTCGTTTGGAAAGCAGTTGCTTATTGCTCGAAAAAACAAGCATATGACACAGAAACAAGTTGCAGAAGCCGTGCATATAGAACGGTCAGCCTATACCAAATGGGAAAACGATAATTATGAACCGACTTTTGCATATATCAGAGAATTAGCGAAAACATTGGAAGTTGATTACAACTTTCTGTTTTATGACTCTCATTATTCACTTGACAGCAAGACTTTTTAAGTTTTCATTGTTATTCTTCTTTTGCATCGGGCATTAACTTGTCCGATGCATCCCTACAATCCCCACTAAGGTGGTTAATAATATAAATTTACGGAGGTAAATATGATTCGTGCATCACCCAAAAGAATACAGTAGTTTTTCTTTTTCAATATTTAAATATTTAGTTGAAAGGAGAGAAAAATTTGAATGAAGTTAATTAAAAAAATGCTGTCGGTGTTCTTATGTTTGACTGTAATTATTGGCTCATTGTCTGTCGGTTTGTTTTCCGTAAGTGCTGCCACGGTTACCAAAGGTACTCGTGGTGCAGACGGCAAAGGGTTTAAATACAAAAAAACAGCTGAATATACTTATACAGACGCAAACGGGAAAAAGCACAGTCAGCATTATGAAGGTTGGGAAAATTTTAAGGTTCATTTTTTTGCTGCATCAGGAAAAACCTTGAATTTTTCAGACTACACACAGAGAGCGTACTGTATTGAACCGGATAAAGCATCTGAATTAACAAGTTCTGCTACTGTAAAAAGTACATCTCAATCAGCAGCTTGGAAACAGCTAACTACTGCACAGCAAAATGCAGTTAATCTGATACTTGCTTGGGGCTTTGGCGGATTTGAAGCTGCAAAGAAAGAGAAGGTTCATTACTACTATTCAACGCAGCTCTTGATTTTTGAGATTGTTGCAGGCAAGCGTAACGCATCAACTTTTGAAGCGGTTACCGGTAAGCCGTTACTTACACCTGCAAATACAATGACTGCGACAAGCTCAGCTGAAACTACTGTAGCAAATGTTACAACAGCATATAACAATATGGTGTCTTGGTGCAAAAAGTCGGTGCGAAATCCGTCATATACAGCATCATCACTCAGTTCTGCGAAGTCGTATCAAATGTCATATAATCAATCAAACGGACAGTACTCAATCACTTTGACTGATAAGAACGGTACCGCTTCAGTAACAAAAGCATCCGATGTAATCGTCAGCAATTCAAATGTTAAGGTCAGCGTAAGCGGAAATAAGATTACATTCACTTGTTCCAAAAATCTTGGTACGACAGTTAATGTGACAATGAAAAACTCTTTTTTGAAGGAACATGGAATCAAGAGCAAAAACAGTTTGTATTTAATTACAAGTAATGACTTTGCATCATATCAGACTTTTGCTCAGGGTTCTAATTATGCAGTTAAAGACGGATATGTTAAGTTGACATTTCCGGATGTTGTCAAGCTACAACTTCAAAAATCATCATCAAACACAGAGCTTACAGCCGGCAACGGTTGTTACAGCTTGTCGGGAGCTGAGTATGGCATATACACAGACAAGGCTTGTACCCAAAAAATCGGCAGTATAACGACAAATTCAAGCGGTTACGGCAGTTACAGTAAATATGTTGACGCATCAGCTTCTTACTATGCAAAAGAAACAAAAGCACCAAAAGGCTATGAGCTTGATAAAACTGTATATACATTTGTGAGTTCGGGAAAAAAAGACAGCAACGGCTATGCAATATTTAAAGCAGTTAGGCTGTCTGACAAAAAAACCGAGCCAAAGGATAATCCGGTTAATGACCCTGTCGGTATTGTTTTGCAGAAGAAAAACGCAGTAACGGGCGAAACAACAAGTCAAGGTCTTGACGGTGCAGTTTTCAGCATTGAATACTACGCACAGGAAATTGACAAGGACTATGATGTCAAAGCAGATGAAACCGCTCCTGCACTTGACAGCAAAAACCTTAAAAGGACTTGGTATATTCAGACTGATGAAGATGGCAAAGCATTGCTTGCTTCTAAGTATCTTGCAGACGGATATAAATCTGATGAGTTTTACTATACTTCGGCTGAGAACCCAAATCCTGCTGTACCTATAGGCACAGTTGTCATTCGAGAAGTCAAAGCCCCTGACGGCTATTCTCTCAGCAATGTTGTTTTTTATCGTAATTTATCTGACAGCGTAATTGCTATTATGAAGGACACAAATACTCCCATAAATGTGCCGATTGATGAAATGCCTGCAAAGGCATATGTGGGCATTAACAAGCTTAATCAGTCAGGTATAGGTGTCGGCGGAGCAGTATATGGCTTGTACTCTGATTCAGCTTGTGCAAGCTTGCATGACAAGCTTACAACAAGTGCTGACGGCAAGGGGACTTTTGCAAAATCGGTAGATGTCGGCAAAACATATTACATCAAAGAAATAACTGCACCGACAGGCTATGAGCTTGACGATACTGTTTATCCCGTCATTACAAATGAGGAAAACTCAACCGTTGAAACAGCCGTTATTCAGACGATTTATGAAGATGCCATAAAAGCTGACCTCAAAATCAAGAAGTCATCAACAGACGGTATAGTTTCAAATCTTTGGTTTGCAATATCAGATAACCTCGGCAACGAGTACAACGCAGTTTCAACCGACAAAAACGGCGAAGCGACTGTTAAAGGTTTGAGGGTATATGACGATAAAGGCAACAAGATAACCTATACCGTCAAGGAGCTTGGTTTTAAGACTACTTTAGGATCTCACAGCTATGGCGGTTACACTTGGACGATAAAGAAAGAAAATGCAATCAGTTATAAAGGTTCATATTTTGAAGGTGTTTCAAATGCCGTGTTCAGCAATTGTGAGAATGCTTATTCAAGATACTATTACGGTAAATCATCAGAAGCAAAATCCAACGCTAACGGTAAGTCATTTACACTTGACGAGAGCAAAACCGTTACATTCAGTTTCCAAAACTCAGTTCCCGAAACAGATTTGACCGTCAAGAAAACTTCCTACAACGGCAAAGTATCAGGTGTGTGGTTTGAGGTACAGGACGAAAACGGTAAATACTATGGGTCTATAGTCACAGATTCAAGCGGAACAGCTAATTATTACAGCAGGTACGGCGAAAAACTCAAAAGCTGTCTGACCGTTCCGAACTCAGCAATTTGTATCCCTATAAAATATAAAGTTATTGAAAAAGGTTTTCTCGGCGGAAGCAGTTACTACTTCCCCGAAAATTACCTTGAAAAGGCTGAATCAGAGTGTAAGACTGCCAACAAATACGGAACAACATCTACTCTTAATTATTCCGTGTACAACGCTCCTGCAACAGGAAGTATTAACATCAATAAGACTTCCGAGGACGGAGTTATCGAGGGTTTGAGTTTTAAGCTTGAGTCTTTTGACGATGAACGAGAATACGGCGATGACCTTATCCCTACTCCTATGGCTTATGATGCAGACGGAAACGAGATTACAAGTATCGTTTTGACTACCGACAAAAACGGTAAAGCAAGTACGAACAATGAGCAGTTCTATGATGTCAACGGTAATAAAATTGACGGTATTCTGCCGTATGTAGTTGACCTAAATGCTTTTCCAATCACCTACAGACTGACCGAAATCGGCATTAAACAGTCAGACGGAACATACAAGTTTCCGAGCCGTTATGAACTGAAAGATGCAGTCGAATTTACAATCTATGATACCGATGAATACAACTATACATATGATTGTGCCAACACCGTAAAAACAGGTTTGTTACAGGTACAAAAAACATCTGAAGATGATGTTGTGGACGGTTTGTATTTTGAAATAAGCTGTGCTGATACAGGGTTTAACGAAAAAGTAAGCACCAACCTTCAAGGTTTAAGTCCTGAAATTTCAGGCTTACCGATTTATAACAGCAATGACGAATTGCTCAAATATAAGGTATCAGAACTCGGTGTTCTGAACGATGACGGCACTTATTCTTTACCGTATAAGTACAATAAGCCACGAAGTGTAACCGTCACGCTTGATACTGATACCGTAACCTTTGCAAGTATCAAAAATACTGTAAAAACAGGCTCGGTTAAGCTCACAAAAACAGACGGCACAAAAGCTCTTGGCGGATCAGGTTGGCAGCTTTACAAGTCAGATGACACACCCATCAGATGCATTCAAAACGGCACAGGTAGTTATATGTACCTCTCTGAATCTGAATCTGCAACTGACTGTATGTCAACAAACGGCACTCTGTTAATCCGTAAACTGCCGGTAGGAGATTACTATTTTGTTGAGTCTGTAACTCCGTCAGGCTATATGCCATACGGTAAAAAGGTTGAATTTACAATTTCTGCCGACAATGAAAACACACTTAACATGTCTTTAACCGTTGCCGATAACAAATCTGTGTTATCTCAAACAGGCGGCGGTGGCATTGCTCCCTTTTATTTTGCTTCTGTGGCACTCGGAGCAATGGCTATAATTTTCATCTATGACTACCATAAACACGGTAGCAAGAAATATAAAAAATCACGAAAGGAAAATCAAAAATGAAAAAGAAAATCACACGAATTCTGACAGCAACAATGCTTGCAGTTATGATGGTATTTACTGCAATCCCATTTGCAAGTGCCGCAACAAACAACAACGCTCTTGATGAAACAAAGAAGGTTTCATTCACACTCAATTGTTCAAAACCCGGATACACATTTACGGTGTACAAAGTTGCAGAACTCAAAACAACCGAAAATCCGTATAAGACAGGCTATGATTCACTCATTCCGTCAATCTCTGATGAGATTTTAAGCGGAAAGACATCGAATGTTCTCTCAGCTCTTGACGGTCTTTCTTCAATCCCGTCAACTGCTTCAACCGTTGGCACATTTACTACTTCGGCAACATCTGTAAAAAAGACTTTTTCAAGCCTTGCTCAAGGTTTGTACTACATTAAGGCTACGAACTTTCCTGCCGGTGTAAGAAGTGTTACAAACTCTGTTGTATCGCTCCCATACTACAATAACGGTTGGGTTTACAGTATCAATGATATTGACCTTGCAACAAAGGTAAATGACGGTGATGTTGTAACAGGCAAGACTATCACTAACAGCACAAAGGATAATGTTAATTTTACCGATGTAAGCCTTGGTGACACAGTAAATTTTGAAATCAAGTCATCGACTGCCGGTTCATCAGAAATGAAACTTAAATCATATACCGTATATGATGAAATGTCAGCCGGTCTTACTCTCGACAAGGACAGCGTAAAGGTTGCACTTCTCAACGCACAGGGCGGTAAGGTTGCTGACCTTGCTTCAACTGATTATGCTCTCAATGTAACATCAGAAGTTGATGGTAAAGCTACAACATTTAATGTAGCTCTCACAAACGCTTATCTTCAGAAAAAGGACTTTTATGCAGAGGGTGTTACTTATACATCTGTAACTTATTCAGCAAAGCTCAATAAGTACGCTGTAGCAGGAAAGACAGGCAACCCTAACACAGAAACAAAGCTCGTTTATTCTAACAAGAACGGTGTTGAATCTGAAGTAAACGGTAATACAGTTTATGTTTACACATTTGCAGTAACAGTATATAAAACAGATACTAGTGGCAATCCCCTTGAAGGGGCAGGATTCGATCTTTTTGTATCGGAAGAAGATGGAAATACCCTCACAAATGAGATTGCAACCGGCGTATCTGATAAGACAGGTAAAGTTACTTTCTATAACTCCAACAAAGAAGAAATCAAGCTTGCAAGCGGTAAATACTATATCGTTGAAACAAAAGCCCCAACGGGATACAACATCTACGGTAAGGTTATTCCGGTGACTATTGATGTTACATACGGTGCAACATTTGTTGACGGATCGTACATCACAAATTGCCCGACAGACGGTACAGCAAGCGTGGATGTTAAGGACACAAAAGTTGTTGTACCACAGACCGGTGGTGCAGGTACAATTATGTTCTACATTCTCGGCACAGCATTTGCACTCGGCGGTATTGCAACATTGTTCATTCGCAGAAGAGTAAAAGCTACAAACAAGTAATTTCACATTAAACAGAAAGGAGTACAGCACATTGAAAAAATGCAGAAGCAAATGCACCTTGATAATAGGAATAATTTTTATGACTGCATCACTCTGCTTTGTGCTGTACCCTTCTGTATCAAATGCTGTCAATAGTTTTTTCGCCGCATCAACAATTAACAATTATGCCGCAAATCTTGACAGCATTTCAGCAGCCGACAGGTCACAGTACTTGTCGGCTGCTGCTGAATATAACAACAATTTGTCAGAGCTTGTCAATGGCTTTTCTTACGATACAGACAGCGTGATTGACGGATATGACGATATTCTTAATTTTGGCGATGGACTTATAGGTTACATTGATATACCAAAAATCAATGTTAAACTGCCGATTTACCACGGTGATACAGACAAAGTGTTGGAAAAAGGTGTTGCTCATCTGCCAAATACAGCGTTTCCTATTGGAGGTGTGGGCAATCATTCTGTCTTGTCTGCACATACGGGTTATCCAACGCAAGTGTTTTTTGACAATCTCAACGAGCTTGAAATCGGTGATGAAATCAAGGTATCCGTACTTGATGAAACGCTTACCTATGCTGTAACAGCAAAAAACATTGTTAAGCCCGACAACATATCGTTACTGTCAGTTGACGAAGAAAAAGACTTATTAAGCCTTATAACTTGTTATCCTTATGGCATCAACAGCCACAGACTTATTGTGACAGCCGAAAGGGTATCTGAAACCGCTTCGCCCGATACTGCCATAAAAGCAGAAACTAATAACAGAAGTTTTGATTTTATTCTACTGGCAATAATTGCAATAGCAATAACAGCTGTTATTGCTACATTTGCTGTCAGAAAAAGGAGGAAAAATAATGCCTGATATTACAATAGACAAATCATCACTTGTCTATGATGATAACGAATTCGAGTATAAAACAAGAGTTCCCGGTACTTTCGGGGAGGATATTCGTTATCTTTGGATTAAAAAAGACGATGTTGATGAAATCAACGAAGGCAAAACCATACTCACATCATTGGATGATGAGAGTAAATATATGCTTTATGACAAAGATGATAATCTTGCCGAAACAGTCAGGGGGTCAGAACTGTACATAAATCATTATGAACCGGTTAAGGAAAAAGAAAACACAGAAAGCAAAAATTTTGACACTATTAATAAAAAAAAGTCCAAAAGTGTCGGTGTAAAAAAAGAAAATTTACAATCTGTTCCGACTGAACCGATTGTAACCGAAACATCAAAAGACACAGAATTTTCTATTCCGATTTTTGCTACCATTTATGACAAATGCAATCGCAAAATTGATGAGCTTAACAGCAAAAATGATAAGTTCAATGCAAAAATTGAAAAGCTCAGTATAAAAAAGTCCCGAAATGCAGAGTTTGTATCTACGATTGAATCCTTGAAAGATATTGTGCCAAAACCTGTATATACTGCTCTTTCGCTCTTGGCAACAGAAAGACGGCAAAAGATAGTCAGTATTAACGAGAAAATTTCTGCCCACAAACTGAATATCAAATCCAATGAAAATAAAATTCAGAAACATCAAAGCCGTGCTGATTTCTGCATTAAAATCAACAAATTTCTCGACAATATGAAGTCACCTGACGGACGCAAAGAAAATTTTGTTAAGGGGATTCAAGAGTATCGAATGATGTCGATGCGAACGACCTCAGAAAAATTTGATGCTACTCAAAATAAACTTGACAGTGCTCTAAAAGCGTACAGTCAAACTCATTATATGTCTGAAAAGCTCAAACTACAAAAGCAGATTAACAAGCTCACAACAAAAAAAGAAAAGTTAATGCGAAAGCTCAAGGCACTTGACGAGTGGTCTGCAAAGTTTGATGCAGTCAAAGCAATGCCCGATAAAGAAGCTGATAATATCATCAACAAGAGCTGTCAGAATATTGTTGATGAGTTTATGAACAACCCACAGGCTCTCAAAGAGCAGGCAGATACTATCGTTAATTCAACTGCAAAAGTTATTACCGAAGAAAATTATCTTAAAAATGCTGAAATGTCTGTTGAAGATGATTATGACAGCATTGACGGTATTATTAACAACGGTAACAAGCAACAGGAATATGACAAACTCAAGGAATCTGAGTCTGAAAAGAAGTCTGAACGCAGGACAGCACCTTTGTCACGAAATCAAATTAAGCAAAATGCAAACACTATTGCTCATAATGAGCAACAAACGAAAGACAAAAACAAAACTCAGGGACAAGAATTATAAAGCTATTTTAGACCTGTGCCATTCAGGCACAGGTCTTTTTTTAAGAGGTGAATAAAATAAATGATTGAATTATACGGAAACAAAATATGGAACAGCAACACTCCGAACAAATATAAAAAACTCATCATTGCGAATGAAGATAGCCTTGATAACATATGTCAGAAACTTGAAAATTCAGGTCTTAATTATTGTGCTTATATTTTTAACGGTAAAGCACATATTGCCATTGGCAGAGCCACTGCAACTAATATTGATAAATTGGATATTGATTATCAGGCTGTAATTGATTGTAACTCGAAAATTTATAAAACCAACAACATCATAGGAACTACAACCTATGATTCTATCGAGGACAAATTGTACCGTAAGTACAATACCGATTTTGCCTATAAAATCGGTCAAAGACTTACTGAGCAAGGTATCCTTTTCTCAGGTAGAATTTACGGTAAAACAACAACTATTACTGTTGACAAGCAATATGCTGATACCTTGAATAAAATATCTGCTGAACTTAAAGAACAACGAACATCATTTATGTCAAAATCTGAAAATGATTTACAGGAAGAAGTAAAGTCGGTTGATGAAAAAATATCCGAATTACACTTTAACGAATTACAACTTTCAGCACTTGAATCAGCTATCAGTTTTGTTAATGACCGAAATGATGATACTTTGACTGATACCCTTCTTTCGCTCTTCTCTGACTGCACAGATTTTAACGAAACTCAAATTTCAGCACTTGCCAAAAACTATGTTGATACATACCGAAAATTTTCGGGTACATCTTTAATTTTTGCAGATATATCAAAATTCACTGATTTAAAACAGCATTTTGCTAATGATAATATTACAGCAAGGTTGACCGAAAATCGTGGTTACTCAAACGCTCAGCTTGACATTATAAGAGATATGGTAGCTTACGGTATGAGTGATTCTGTAATCAACTTGCTTGATTACACTTTTTCAATTGATGAAATGCAAAACTTCTTTACAGCATACAAAAATGGCTCTTATGAAGATTTAATCAATCTCATTGCAGATATTAAAGGTACTACACGCACGGATATTGAAGGGCAAATCGAAGGTGGTACATACACTCCCGAAATTCCCGATTATGATTTTTTAAGCAAAAATCTAATTTTTCATAACCCCTCGGCAAATCATTTTACGGTTATGTATTTCAATCCGGATAGCGAAACAGGCGGTCAGTTCGTAAGCACTGATATAAACTATAATGTTGCTTGGCGAGGAAACCGAGATTTTACAAATGATTCCGAGCGATTTTGGCGATATGTAGAAATCACCGGAAATCAAACTCTGTCCGATGTAGGCAGTAAATTTTTCCGAGAATCTCTAAATTATTTTTACTCTGGTGAGCAAATTGCAGAGGGATTAACTACGGACACACAAAAATTGATTGCAGATGTTGCTACTGCCGAAATGATAAAATCAGGCGAACTTATTGAACCTGAAAGTTTTGATGTAGCTAAGTTTGATACACTTATATCTGAACAAAAAGAAATCACAAGCAATAATTCGGATAAAAATACTATTGTTATCAATGCTTTTGCCGGACCGGGTGCAGGAAAAACAACATCTTGTCTTGAAGTAGCCGAAAAATTGAAAAAGCAAGGATTTGTTACGGAATATGTACAGGAATATGCCAAAGAGCTTGTATATGACAACAATCTTATTATGCTTGACGGACATTATGAACATCAATTTGCAATTCTTAACGAGCAGATGAAGCGTATCAATCGTTTGTACGGTAAAGTTGATTTTATAGTTACTGACTCACCAATTTTACTTAACAACACTTATCTTAATGAAGATAAAAACACCGAAGTGTATTCGGCATATTCTGATAGTGTGAACAAACTTTATGGTCTTTATAACAATTTTAATTATTTTGTTGAGCGTGATACATCAGTGTTTGAAAAAGAGGGACGAATACATAATCTTGAACAAAGCATTGCAATTGATAACGAATTAAAAAACATGTTACACAATAATCAAATTGATTTCGATGTATATACTCACGCTACAATTGACAATATTGTTCGTGATTCAACTATTATATATGCAAAACAACTTATCAATTCATACTGTCAGGATGAATTTGATTCGGAAGCGGATTTTTCAGACTTAAAAAAAGTCGGAGTGGCATACACAACAACAGAAGACAGCAAGCATACTGTTGAAGCTGTTGTAAATCTTGTTGACTATAGGCTTGAAACTTATGTTGATGACAAATTATTCAAAGAAGAAACATATGTCAACCTTAAAGATATGATTGATAACTGTCTGCACTCTTTATCGTTCGATGACCTTGTGTACCTTTCCGATGAGGAGCTTGCACCGTTTTATGAGGAACACGACGAGCTTGACGACGTAGATCCCGCAGTTATTCGTCAGCAGCTTGAGGACGCAGGGATAGTCAACGGTGAGCTTGTCGATGAAGATAAGCTGAACAGTGATCCATTTATTCAACAGGTTATGGCTGACGCAGAAACCGATGCCGAGCGTAATTTTTATCAGAACAATTTTGACATCAAGGTAAGGAACTATGCCGGTGCTCTGAAAGTCAGCTCAGAAGAAATTGTTAATCAATTTAATTCGGAGAGTGAAGCCGTCCCGGTAAACGAGCCTGAACAGGGAAATATTCGTCCGACAATTACTTGTGATTGGAGTGAAAGTCCGGTATTTGAGAATGGCAAAACATACTCGGTTTCTGAATTTGACGCACTTATGAAAAATGCCGATGACGAATGGGTTGAGCAAAGACAGCTTGAAATTGAAGAATACGGCAGTGAAAATGCGGTAGCCGAAGCTTACCGTAACGGTGAACTTGACAATATTCATCTTGGTTATGAAAAGACAAAATTTATTGTTAATATGCCAAACGGAACAACTCATACATTCAGGCAGAATATTGGCGATGGTGACGGTGGAGTTATTGATTTCTTAAAGCAGTATCCGCAGTATTCAGGTGTTGTAAAAATACTCGAAGCCGATATAAAGCTTGATAAAGGTGAAAATGAGAAAGCCGCAGATTTACTGATAACGGAAAGCAAAGAAAGAGAAGTCAGGAGCGATGAAAAATTACAGAGCGTTGACGAGCTTGCCGTGGAGGTTGAAAATGCCGCACCGTCAAGAGCAGAAAAAGCTGAAGTTACCGTAGTTAATAAAGCTGAACCGCCTACATTGTTTGATATGGTCGAAAGCTCCGAGCAGACCGAAACAAGCGTAAATGATGAAAAAGCCAAAAACTATGTAATTGAGGACAGAGAAGCTGTCACGGGAGCAAAAACAAAGTTTCAAAATAACATTGCTGCCATTAAGATTTTAAAGCAAACGGAAGCAGAAAACAGAGCGGCTACACCTGAAGAACAAGGTCAGTTGTCCCTTTACAGCGGTTGGGGCGGTCTTGCCAATGCTTTTGAGTCTGATAATGATAAATGGAAAAATGAGTATTCTGAACTCAAGGGTTTGCTTACGGATGAAGAATATACCGCAGCTCGGTCAACTGTGCTTGATTCATTCTACACAGATACAGCAATCGTTGACAGTATATATGAGGTCATTCGTAACGCAGGATTTGAGGACGGCAACATACTTGAGCCTGCAATGGGCGTAGGAAACTTTTTCGGCAGACTTCCCGAAGAGCTTCGTGATAAGGTGAATTTGTACGGTGTTGAAAAAGACAGCCTGTCAGGCAGAATAGCTCAAAAGCTGTATCCGCAAGCTGACATTACGATTGACGGCTTTGAGAATACTCGTTTCAATGACAACAGTTTTGATGTTGCAATCGGAAATATTCCTTTCGGCGATTTCAGCGTTAATGATTCTAAATATAACTCAGAACATCTAAAAATTCACGATTATTTCTTTTTGAAATCACTTGATAAAGTGCGTGACGGCGGCATTGTTGCTTTTGTAACTTCCAAAGGTACACTTGACAAAAAGGACAGCTCTTTCCGCAAGACTTTGGCCGAAAGAGCGGATTTGGTAGGTGCTGTGAGATTGCCGAATAACGCCTTTAAATCGGCAGGAACGGAAGTTACTCCCGATATTATCTTTCTCCAAAAGCGTTCTGCACCACTTGAAAATATACCCTCTTGGGTAAATGTGGGAACAACCGAAAACGGTTTATCAATCAATAATTATTTTATTGAACATCCTGAAATGGTGCTCGGTAATATTGTTCAAGGCAACAAGCTCTACGGACGAACAGATGATACAATGTGTGTACCGTTTGCTGACGGTAGACCATTATCAGAACTGTTGCCTGAAGCTGTAAAACATATTACATTTACCTATTCACCGGCAAAAGAGGTAATATCGCCTGTTTCTAAAGCAGAAGCTGTTATATCAAAACCCGAAGAACTTCGTTCACAGAGCTACTATAAATCAGGCAACGAGATTTATTTTTACGGCAGCAATTCCGCAGGAGAATTAGTTACTGTGTCGGCTAAAGATTTACTTGATAAAAAGTACACAACAAAAAACATTGACAGACTTACTGCGTTTATGGAAATCCGTGATACTTTAAGAGAACTGCTTGAGGTACAACAGCACGATAATAATGACGCAGAAGTCGAGCAGTTACAGCATAGGCTTAACACAATCTATGACAACTTTTATGATAAGTACGGTCTTATACATAGCAGATACAACCGTAATATTCTCGGATTTGACGGAGCGTATCAGCTTGTGGCATCTCTTGAGCAGGACTATGATAAAAATACCTTGATTAAAAAATCGGATATTTTCACTCAGCGTGTAAATGTTCCGAAACCGCAGATTGAACATATTGATACTGCATCGGAAGCTCTTGCCGTTTGTATCGCCGAAAAAGGATATATTGACTTTGATTATATGAGTAATCTTACCGATATTGACAAAGCAAGTCTTGAAGAAAGTTTGCGTAATAACGGTGAAATATATCCTATACCTATGAATACGGAAAATAATGAATATACATATCAGACCGCATCAGAATATCTATCAGGCGATATATATGCTAAACTTGATACAGCAGAATCCTATGCTGCTGTTGACAATATCTATAGTGCTAATGTTACTGCTCTTAAAGCAGCATTACCTACTCCGCTTAAAGCAGGAGATATTGATGTTAATCTCGGAGCTACTTGGATTGCTCCAGAATACTATGAGCAATTTATGTACAAGTTGTTTGAAACACCTCTTTTCAATCGTTCTGACGGCATTTTTAAGGACAGTAAAATATCTGTAGAATACTCTGAATATTCCGGTAAATGGTTTATTTCACATAAATCAGCTGATAAATCCGTAACTGTAACAAAAACATACGGAGCTTGCGGTTATTCGGGATATCAAATTCTTGAAGCAGCTCTTAATTTATCAGAACCAAAGGTATACAAAGATAAGCTTGACGAGTACGGACGGATTATGTTTGATAAGAATAACAAACCAATCCGAGTAATTGATGTGCCGGCAACTCAGGTCGTTCAACAGAAAGCGAATAAGATACGCAGAGAGTTCAAAAACTGGCTGTTTAGCGATCCCGTAAGACGGTCCGATATAGTTGATACATACAATCGTACTTTTAATTGTATTAAACCACGAGAATATGACGGCTCACACCTTACTTTTCCGGGAATGAATTCAAATATTGAACTGCACGAACATCAGAAAAATGCAATAGCTCACGCTATTTACGGTGGTAACACTCTGTTTGCTCATTCAGTCGGAGCCGGCAAAACTTTTGAAATGATAGCAACGGCTATGGAATGTAAACGGCTCGGTTTGTGCCACAAATCCTTGTTTGCTGTACCGAATCATCTGACAGAACAGGTGGGAGCAGACTTTTTGAAGCTCTATCCCAATGCAAACATATTGGTTGCAACAAAAGATGATTTTAAGGCTGAAAATCGTAAAAGACTGATGAGCAAAATTGCGACAGGTAATTATGATGCGGTTATCATCGGTCATACTCAACTTAAAATGCTACCGTTATCACCTGAAAGGCAGGAAAATATTTTCAAAGAGCAGATTGATAATATCGTTGCCGGTATTGCCGAACTAAAATACCAAGAAGGCAATTCTTTTAAAGTCAAGGATATGGAACGAACTAAGCGTAGTCTTGAACAACAACTTGAAAAATTACAATCAAGTAAAAAAGACAACACGGTGTACTTTGAGGAACTCGGTATTGATAAACTCTTTGTCGATGAAGCACACGAATTTAAGAATTTGTTCTGTACAACAAAACTGCAAAATGTTTCGGGTATTTCTTCGAGGGCATCTCAGAGAGCGACAGAGTTATTCGCTAAGTGCCGTTACCTTGACGAAAAAACCGGCGGTAAGGGTGTTGTATTTGCTACAGGAACTCCTCTCTCTAACAGTGTAACAGAACTACATACAATGATGAGATATCTCAACTATGATTTCCTTGCAAGTCATAATAATATGCAAAACTTTGACAACTGGGTATCTACATTTGGCGTACAGAAAAAAGAATATGAGCTTGCTCCTGCCGGCAACAAATTCAAGGAACGCACACGCATTGCAGAATATGCAAATTTACCGGAACTTATGTCAATGTTTAAAACGATTGCAGATGTCCGCACGGCTGATACTCTTAACCTTAAAGTGCCTGACTGTGAATTACACATTGTTGATGTTGAACCTACAGAATTACAGACTGAACTTGTTGAAGAATTATCAGACAGAGCTGATGAGGTCAACAACGGTTCCGTTGATCCATCAACAGACAATATGTTAAAAATCACCGGTGACGGTAGAAAACTCGGTCTTGATCCTCGACTTATCAATCCGTCATTTGAAGATGATCCCGGTACAAAACTTAATGTTTGTGTCAATAATGTTTTTGATATTTACGAAAAAACAAGCGACAAAAAGCTGACACAGATTGTATTTTGTGATTTGGGTGTTCCGAGCAAAAACTCATCTGCTGATGGCAATAAAGATGACGATACAAAAAGTGTGGCAGAACTTGACTCGCTTGAAGAGTCAGGAAAGTTTTGTGTGTATGATGATATTAGAGATAAGCTGATTGCAAAAGGTGTATCGGCTGACGAAATAGCTTATATTCACAACGCTAAAAGTGAAACCCAGAAGTCTGAGCTTTTTGCAAAAGTCAGAAGCGGTGAAGTGAGAATTTTACTCGGCTCTACGGGTAAAATGGGAACAGGCACAAATGTACAGGACAGGATCATTGCTCTGCACGATTTAGATGTTCCGTGGCGACCGTCCGACCTTGAACAAAGACGAGGAAGAATGGTTCGACAGGGTAATATCAACGATAAGGTACATCTTTATCGTTATGTAACAAAAGGCACTTTTGATGCCTACAGCTATCAGCTTTTGGAGAAAAAGCAGAAGTTTATAAGTCAGATTATGACCTCGAAAGAGCCCGGCAGAAAATGTGCAGATGTTGACCAAGCTGCATTGACTTACTCTGAAATCAAGGCTCTTTGTACAGGCGATGAGCGTATCCGTGAAAAGCTGACTCTTGAAAACAGAGTAAAAGAATTGCAGGCACTCAAGTCTGAATACAACAGCACACGATACGAACTTGAGGACAAGGTGAACGCTTATCCCGAAGAACGCAAAAAATTACTTCTTGATATAGGCAATATCAGCAAGGATATGGAAACGGTAAAAAACATACCTTTTGATGTCAAAACTGAAAGTTATCGGGTTGGGATTACTATAGGAAAAGATGCTTACTCACTTCTAGATGATGAATCAAGAAAAGTTGCTGCAAAAGCATTAACCAACGCTGTAGCACAGGTCAAAGGGGATGCTAACAAGAATAAGAGAATCGCCATAGGGGGACTCGGCAACTTTGGTGTTGAGGTAATCAATGACGGATATTTCCTTGATAAAATAACCGCAACTCTTCGTGGTAATTATACTTATTCAGTTGAACTGGGCGTATCAAGTATTATAAATCTTAAAAAGATTGAGAACTTGCTTTTTAAGGTTGAAAATGTTCTGAACGATAAAAAATCGGAACTCAATAAACTTGATATTGACTATAAGACTGCACAGAATATGCTTCACAAGCCGTTTGAGTATGAGGATGAACTTAACAACAGTACAAAAAGGCTTGATGAGTTGACAACTGCCTTAAACATTGATATGTCAGAACACAAAGTAGATAAACCCAAAAAGACTCATTATTTTGGTAAGGATTTTATTCTTGGAAAAAAGAAATCATCAAAGCAAATACAGAATAATGAAGTTATGAAATCAGAACCTAAAAGGAGTGAACCTGAATTATGATAGTTTACGCACAAGGCGATATAACAAAATTTGATGTAGATGCTATTGTAAATGCATCCAACGGTTTTGGTTATATGGGAGGTAAAAGATGTGTTAATGAATTACATAGAGGAGTTGCAGAGAGCATTCAATTTGCATCTTGCGGTGCTGTTGAACGGCTTGCAAGAGCAAAATGTAAGGCACACTCCTTTTTTGGTTATTCACCCGGAACTGTTTTTGTGACTAATGCTCCAAATCTTGAGTGTAAAAATATAATACACGCAGTTACTATGCGTACTCCGGGTAGCAAAGCAAAAATCAAAAAAATTAAAGTTCTGATTCCAAAGATAGTAGCGGTAGCTGAAAACTTAAACATAAATTCAGTAGCCATACCTTTACTTGGTTGCGGAACAGGCGGATTAGACAGACAAATCGTTCAAGAATTATTAGCTGACAATTTAAGAAGTAACAAAGTGACTTTTTATATTGTTACTTCACTTTAAAATTAGAAATTCTTTTCTGAATTTCTTTTTAAAACACTTGTTTTTTTCTTAGTTATAACATATAACAGTATTTGAACGATGTTGGTTACTCATCTTAGTGTTGTGCTTCGCTACCGTCTGACTACCATATCAGGAGAATGCGACAAAAAGTAACGATTTTGGGAGCAACTGCATTATATGCAGTTGCTCCCTTTTATTGAGGAATGAATAGCGTAGATAAATATTTTTTATTTAATTTAAAAAGCAGCCGTTCAGATGGCTCTGAACGGCTCTTTTTTGTTGTCCTTAAAACTTGCAAATTTGCCGATTTTGACATATAATAATATGTAAAGAAAATGA
>ERZ773235.2138-NODE-2138-length-17572-cov-7.693441_pt1 | contig 17572 bp, 12 predicted proteins | sample MGYA00580522_ERZ773235 | MGnify/ENA primary metagenome ERZ773235 (study PRJEB29015, sample SAMEA2737797) | human gut metagenome | biome: human gut; feature: human-associated habitat; material: faeces | place: China | collected 2012 ...
GGAAAGCCCTTTGGTGGGGCGATGGGGCAAAGCCCCATATTCCAAAATGCTTAGATATTGTTTCTTGAATGTTCGGTTTTGAAGCTTGACAGCCTCTTTTGGTACTCGTCAATGATGAAAAATGCTGCGTCCGTTATCAGCGTCGGCGGACGAGACATCCGCCGTCAAAGAAAAAATTTCGCGGGTGCAACAAAACGCGCCCTTCCCATCGTCTATACAGGTGAAACACGAAGGAAACAGAAAAAGCCGCTCGGCGGACGCGCCGGGTGAGGAAAGCGAGGGATTCCCTTTGACTGAACCCATGCGGGCGTGGACGGCGGAAACGCTGATAGACGCCTACGGAGACGAACTGCTTCGGCTCTGCCTGCTCTATCTGGGCGACAGGCAGCTCGCCGAGGATGCGTTTCAGGAGACGATGGTGAAAGCGTGGCGCGCGCTGCCGGGCTTTCGCGGGGAGAGCGGCGCAAAGACATGGCTGTTTCATATCGCGGTGAATACCTGCCGGGATATGCTCAGGAGCGGCTGGATGCGCATGCGCAGGCGCAGCGTGCCGCTGGAGGTCATGCCGGAATTGGCCGGGCAGGAGGATGAACGCCTGCGCGAAATGACGGCCGCCGTGCTGGCGCTGCCGGATAAATACCGCGAAACCGTCGTGCTCTTTTACTATAAGCAGATGAAAATTCGTGAAATCGCCGAGGCGCTGCACATTCCGCAGAATTCCGTATCCAGCAGATTGCGGCGCGCGCGGGCGATGCTTCAAATCGACATGGAAGGGGGAAAGGACGCATGAAGGAAAGCCAAATTTCGGATGCGCTGCGCGAGTCGATGAACGCCGTGCGCCTCTCCCCGGCGCTGCGCGCCAAGGCGCTTTGCGCGATGCGCGGCAGCGAGGAAAGGAGACCGAAAATGAAACGTAAATTTTCCGCGGCGCTGGCGTTTGCGCTGGTCGGCGTGCTGGTTGTGGCCGTCGCGCTGGCGGTGGCCAACCGCAAAGGTGTGCTCGATTTTCTCAGTTATTCGGAAGCGACGCTTCCCGAAAACGCCGGCGACTATGTGCAGACGGATATCGCGTCGGACGAGCGGGACGGCCTGCATGCCGCGGTGCGCGAAGTCGTTTATGACGGCCACAGGCTGTGGGCGACGGTGGATATCAACATGGACGGCGAAAAGCCGCTGCTTACGGGTCTTGATTACGGCTTGGACGAGGAAAAATGGGCGTGGCTGAGACACGATGAAAGCGAGACGGATGACCGATCCATTCTGGAGGTCTATCGAGAGGAAGGGTATACGGACGCATGCTATATCGTGGCCTCTATCTATGACGAAGACGACGAGGAGAATACATCCTGCGAAGCCCATTTGCAGGACGATGGAACGCTGACGTTTTACGAATCCCTCGTGTTTGAACAGGAAAAGGCGGAACGCGAAATCACGGTGTCCGTCCGGGCGTTCAAGTATTATGAGGAAAAAGACGGCAGGATGAACGTGAACCAGAAACCGATTGTGGAATTGAAGTTCCGTTTCACGGCGAAAGCATCCGCCGTAGATGAAGAAACGCTCGTCAGCGTCGAGCCTGTCGAATACGAGAGCGTCGGCGTTCGGGTTGATCGGGTGACGGTGACGACCAAGCCGCTGGAAATGGATTATGCCATCGAGTACACCGTTGTGGACGCTGAAAAATTTGCGCAGACGGACGACGGCCTCTGGTTTGAATTCATCGACCCGAACAGCAGGGAAGAACAGCCGTATGACCAGCGGCTGAAAGAGGGGTTTTCCAGCATGAGATCGGTCGAGCCCGTGGACGACACGCATTTCCGGCAGATCGGCACGCTGTCGCTCAGCGAAAAGGCCGACCGCTACACCCTCCGCGCGTATGAGTGCTGGGAAAAGCGGCGGTTTGATACGCATGAAATCCGGATGAAGAAGGCGGAATAATACGAATTCTTGTTAAAATGGCTTAATCCGCGCACCATCTTTTTCGCTCTGACTTTGCCTCGTTCCGTTCAACGTACCTCCAGTACGCCTCACTTCACTTGGCTTCGTCAGAACAAAAAATCTGATGCGCTCTGTTAAGCATTTTAACTGCGAATTAGTATAAAAACAGGCGCTCCCCGTGCGGCGAAGAACCGTCGCGCCGGAGAGCGCTTTTTGGCGGCTTGGCGTTAGAACGCTGCTTCCAGCATCCCGTTTACGCCGACGTAGACGGGAATCTGGCTCTGTTCGACGATTTCCGCGCCTTTGGAAAGGCTGGCGCACAGCGTCAGCACGCAGGCGTTGTTTGGCAGGGCACATTCCAAAATGTCGATTTCACCGCCGCGCGGCGGGCAGGGGCGCTTGAGCGTCGCGAGGCGCCTGCCGTCGTCATCCTCGAGCCACGCGCGGGCGATCAGTCCGTCGTCCGCGTCCCGCGCATCGACGAACGCGCTGACCGACGCGCTGAAGGCCGAACCCGCGAACCACGCGCCGCACAGGGGCAGGGCGCTCAGGTGCGTCGGCGCGAGCGCGGTTTGCAGGGCGGCGAATACATCCTCGTCCTGCCAGACGCCGGGCGGGCAGAGCGCGCCGGAAAAGCGCCCCTGCCGCGCGGCCTCGGCCAGCAGCCGGATGCGGACGGCGCGGAGCCACAGCAGCACGGCGGCGATGTTCGGGCTTTGCGCGTCCAGCTCGCGCCCGGCGGCCTCGAAAAGCAGCTCGGCGGGCGTGGCGTCCGCGGGCGGGGTGCGCGGGCAGGCGGTCAGGCCGCAGAGCAGCCACGCATCCAGCGCGGGCAGGCTGCGCATGCGGGGAAGCGGCGCGTCGCCGAAGACGACGCAGGCATGGCGCGCCAGCCGCTCCCGCAGGGCCTGCGTCGCAAAGGGATGCAGGACGGACACGCCGGAAAGCGTCATCGCGCGGTAAAACGCATCCGGCGCGGGCACGTCCAGCCGAACGCCGGGCAGACGCAGCCGCCCGATGCGCGCCAGCAGCGCGTCGGGATCGAGACATTCGGCGGGGAGCAGCGGAATATCGTATTTCGCGGGCGCGCCGGAATAGCCGCACAACAGCGTGAGCTCGTCGCAGAGCGCGCCGTGCCGCCCCGGCGTGAGGAGCTGAACGCGGAGGGAGGGGCCAGCCGCCGGTTGGCCGGGGACAAACGGTTTCCCCGGCAGGGGCAGGGTCATTTCGACCGTCTGCGGTTCGCCTGCCGTCAAGAAGACGGGCAGATCGTGCACGGGCAGCGCCTCGCCCGCGCAGGCGGCGCGCGCACGGAGGACGAAGCGCCCCGTCTCCATCGCGGAGAGCGCCGCGCGGAGGCGGACGGTCTTTGTCTGCGCATCCGGCCAAAGCGCGATGTCGCGCAGGCGGGCGCGCGTCGTCAGATGCAGGCAGACCGGCCCGAGCACGCCCGCCGGACGGGATGCGTCAAAGCACAGGCGGAGCGTCTGCCTGCGCCCGGCGTGCAGCGCGTGGGCGAGCGGCACGCGCACAAGGCCGTCCTTGGGATTTTGGAACGCGCAGAGGGGCACATCATCCGCCAGAACGCGCCCCCTGCCGCGCACCAATTCGAGCGTCAGCTCCGCATCGTCGGCGCAGAGCGCGCCGAAATCCAGCGCATACGTCAATTCGACCGCGCCGCCCACGTCGCCGGGAATCGCGGCGGGCAGGGGAAAATCGGCCTCCTGCATTGCCTGCGCGTCGTCCGCGCCGCCCTCCGTCGGCGCGCCCAGCAGGTCGGCAAAGGCGCTCAGCGCGTCCGCGCCGGGGAGATGAAAGGCTTCGTCGGGCGGCGCGTTCTCCGTCAGGCGCTCGGGCAGCCGGGGCGCGCGGATGCGCCAGCGCGTCAGCGGTCTCACGCCTTCTGCCGCGCGACGATTTCGCGCGCCATCATCAGGCCGCAGATGGTCTTGCCGTCGCAAATCTCCCCGCGCATGACCATTTCAAACGCCTCTTCCAGCGGCAGGCGGACGAGGCCGAGAAACTCGTCTTCATCCGGGTGCGTGTCGCCCTGAGAGAGCCCCTGCGCCAGATAGACGGCGATTTTCTCCGTGCAGAACCCCGGCGTGGTCAAAAGCGTGGTCAGGCAGGTCATGCGCTCGGCGGAAAGGCCGGTTTCCTCGCGCAGCTCGCGCGTCGCGCAATCCAGCGGATCCTCGCTTGCGCTGTCCAGCTTGCCCGCCGGAATTTCCAGCGTTACGCGATCCACGGCCACGCGGTGCTGGCGAACCAGCAGCGTATCGCCGTTGTCAAACACCGGCACGACGGCCGCCGCGCCCTTGTGCACCACGATTTCGCGCGGCGCTTCGCGCCCGTTGGGGCAGGTGACCCGCCACTTCTCGACGTGCAGAATGTGGCCGTCGTAAATCGTCTCCTTGGAGAAGGGAACCTCGCGGAGCGCGTCGTCATGGGTCGTGTCAATCGTAACCATATTCAAAAAACCTCCCGAATCGAAAATAAAAACGGATTTTGCAGGATAATTCTCTGAACCGGGGAAGAATCCCTGCTTTTCATTCGTCTTATACGCAGGAAGCGGCTGTGAATCCGTGCCAAAACGGCTCGCGAGGTTGACAGTCGGCGCTTCCCGCCTTAAAATGAGGATCATACACAGCGATTCATGGGCGTAAGCCCTTGGTTCACCTGTAAAGGAGGATACAACATGAAGCAAATCATCCGCAGGCTGACAGCCCTCGCGCTTTGCGCCATCCTGATGATGGCCATGCCGCTGGCCAGCGCGCAGGAGCTGATGACGCCGGAGGGCGGACTGCTGACGGTGCAGATCGTCATCACGCAGCCGGATGGCACGATGAGCCTTCTGCCTGTCACGCCTGTGACCAACACGATGGGCAACACCGTTTACTGGGTGGATGAAAGCATGCTCAGCGACGACGAAATCGCCTCGCTGTCCACGGCTCAGCTCCAACTGGTGAGTGAAACGGGCGAGCTGTACGCCGAAATGCCGCTTTTGGAGAGCGGCTTTGCGGGCGCGATTGACGAGCGGCTGGATATCGTGAACGACATGATCCCCGGCGGCGTGCTGACCGTGCTGCCCGCGGAGACGGCCGCGCCGATGGATGGCGAGGAGGCCGACAACGCGCTCTGGCAGTATGGCTTCGAAACGCCCGCGCCGACCGAGCCGGAGCAGCCGGAACAGCCGGAGCAGCCGGAGCAGCCGGAGCAGCCGGAACAGCCGGAGCAGCCGGAGCAGCCGGAACAGCCGGAGCAGCCGGAACAACCCGAGCAGCCGGAACAGCCGGAACAGCCCGAGCAGCCGGAGCAGCCCGAGCAGCCCGAGCAGCCGGAGCAGCCGAGCGAGCCGGAAATCCCGGCGTATGTGATCGCGGCGGGCGAAGGCGCGACGTGGTTCAACAGCGCCAACACGTGGGACGTGGCGGACACCCCGAACGCCACCGACGTGCTGACGGTCACGGGTTACACGACGGATGACGCGGGTGTGCTCTGGTATTTCGGAACGGATTACCGGACAAAGGCCGAGTTCTACGTCATCGCAAACCAGATGACGGCGGTGGACGAGGAAACGGCGCGGGCGCTGATGGCGCAGATCGACGCGAATCAGCCGACCGAGCCGGAGCAGCCGGAACAGCCGGAGCAGCCGGAACAGCCGGAACAGCCGAGTGAGCCCGAGCAACCGGAACAGCCCGAGCAGCCGGAACAGCCGACGGTGGTTTATGCCGTCACGAACAACCAGAAGGGCAACAAGACCAACAACCTGCGCGACGCGCAGAGCACAAATGCGAACCTCATCCAGACCTATCAAAACGACGAGCTGGTGATTGTCAACAGCGTGTCGGATGACGGCCTCTGGTATGATGTGACCGTCGTTCGCGACGGCAACCGCGGCTATATGCGCGATTATCTGCTGACGCAGATTTCCGAAGCGGACGCGCTCAAGCGCATTGATGAGATCAACGCCGGCCAGACAACCCCGCCGAGCGAGGAAACGCAGACCCCGACGGGCGAGGAGACGCAGACCCCGGCGGGCGAGGAGACCCCGAAGCCCGCGCCGGAGCAGATGACCTTCCCGGCCTACGGCATCACCGTTCAGCAGGAGACGACGATCCTGCTGCGCGACGAGCCGAACGGCAAGATTCCGACGACCGGCGCGCTCAAGACGATCAACAAGCCGACCCCGGTGCGCATCGACGGCCAGAAGACCGGCGAAGGCGAGCAGGTCTGGTATCAGATCGAGAACCTGAACAACGGCGACACGGGCTATGTCGAGGCGTATAACGTGCGCATCGTCACCGAGCAGGAGGCCAGGGACGCGGTGGAAACGCCCGCCCCGACCGTTCCGCCGATTGAAACCCCGATCCCGGAACCGACCGAGAAGCCCACGCCCGACCCGACCCCGGAACCCATTCCGCAGGAGCTGACCGAGGGCGATGTGTATCACTACGGCTACAACACCGAAACGCAGGTTCGCCTGCGTGAAGCGCCGAACAGCGACAAGGTGATTACCAAGCTGTCGGCGGGCACAATCCTCTGGGTCATGCAGCGCGAAGGCGACTGGTGCTATGTGCGCACGGATCGAGACACCGGCTACATGATGGCGAAATTCGTCAAGCTGATGGGCGTGGAGGAAGAGGCGGCCTATATCGCCACCCTCGGCGACCCGGAGACGCGCCCCGAGCCGACGCCTTCCCCGACGCCGACCCCGGAACCGACCGAAGAGCCGACGCCGACCCCGACGGCCACGCCGGAGGCGACGCCGACCCCCGAACCGACTGAAGAACCCACGCCGACCCCCACGGCCACGGCCGAAGCGACCGCCACGCCTGCGCCGGTGCAGCTCAGCCTGTACGCGCGCATCCTCAACAACGGCACGCCGCTGCGCGGCAACCCGAGCAATCAGGCGTATCTGCAAAACATCCTGAACAAGGAAGAGGTCGTCTACATCTTCCAGAGCCAGTTCGCCGAGGACGGCATGACGTGGTATCTGGTGCAGTACAGCGGCCAGTGGGGCTTTGTGCGCGCCGACCTCGTCCGCGTGATGGGCGAGCAGGAAACGGCGGAATATCTCGCCGCGCTGGAGGCCGCGCAGGCTACCCCGACCCCGCTGCCGCAGGCCACGCCGGAACCGCTCGGCCCGGACGCGACCAGCGCCTATGCCAAGCTGATTAAGGACGCGGTGAACCTGCGCCGCACGCCGTCCGCTTCCGGCACGTCGATGGGCCGCATCCCGGTGAACACGCTGCTGCTGGTCACCGGCACGGAATACGACGGCACGTACACCTGGTATCAGGTCAATTACAGCGGCATGGACGGCTATGTCCGCAGCGACATGTGCCAGATGCTGACCATCGCGGAACTCCAGAAGTATCTCGCCGAGGCCGCGCGGGCCACGCCTGCCCCGAACGGCGCGACCGTCACCCCGAACAAGAACAACAACACAACTGTGACCATCAACGGCACGCCGCTTCAGGATCTGCTGCCGACCGACAACAGCTGGTCGAGCGGCACGGGCACGGGCATGCCGAACTACGCGACGACCGCGCCGAGCACCACGCCTGACCCGAACGCCACGCCGACCCCGCAGCCCGTCGCCAACCCGGCGGCGCTGCTCAGCAGCAGCGGCAACCTGACGGTCAGCAACGTGCCTGCCGTCAGCGAAAACGGCACGTTCACCGTTTACGGCACGACCGATGCGTATGCCATCGTCACGGCGACCGTCGAAGTGAAGGTCGAGCCGACGGCCACGCCGCAGCAGCTGGGCTTCATCGCTTCCGCGGTTGCGGAAAACGCGGCGCAGACCACCCGCAAGACGGTTGGTCAGGCCGTTGCGGACGGCGCGGGACGCTACACCATGGACGTGACCCTGCCCAAGCCGGGCGAGTACATCGTGGAGTTTGCCTCCGGCACGTCTTACGCCAACTACGGCGTGACTTATGACAACGGCGCGACGCCCGAACCGACCGCGCAGCCCATGCCGACCGCCGAGCCCGTCAAGGAAGAGGGCGGTCTGGGCATCCTGCCGTTCATCATCGGCGGCCTGCTGGTCGTCGTCGCGGCGGCGGTCTACGGCGTGTATGTCTATCGCCGCAAGACCGAGGAAGCCGAGGAGGAAGAAGCCGACGCGGATGAGGACGAGGAGGACGAACTGCGCGCCGAGCAGCTGGAGCGCCAGCGCAGCCGCTACGCCCAGCCGCAGACCCCGCGCGCGCCGCAAGGCCCGTCGGGACAGGTGCCGAGCTACATGAAGAACACGGCGGCTCCGCAGCCGAACGTCCGCAGCACGGTCAATCCGTATAAGCCGACCGAACCGACGATGCCGGTTGCGCCGACCGAGCCGACTGCGCCGACCGAGCCGACCGCGCCGACGATGCCGGCCGAACCGACCGAGCCGACGACGGGCGAGGCCGCTTCGGAGGCCGCGCCGCGCCGCCGCCGCCGTCCGCCGGTTGACCCGAACGCATAAAAAACCAAATCAGAGCGCCGCCCGCGGCATTGAGAAAGCGGGCGGCGCTTTGTTGCATTATGCGCCTGTTCATGGTATCATAAACATCATCATGGGGGCTTATGCGAGAATGGCCGATTCGGAGGTTTGACGATATGAGAAAAAAGGTTCTGAGCCTGATGCTGCTGTGGGCGGCGCTGCTCGCGCTGGCGTTGATCTATACGGACAGGGACGAGTATACGTGGCGCTACGAGGGCGACGAGCTGGCGCAGATCGTCATCCCCCGCGAGGAGGCCGACGCGCGACAGAAGCAGGCTGACGAGGCGATGGCGCTGACGCAGCAGGCCGCGCAGGCGCGCACCGACGCGGGGCTCTGGGGCAGCGAAAACGAATGGGAAGACGATTTCCTGCCCGCGCAGGGCGAAAACGGCGGCCTGAACCTGATGTGGGGCGACTATCAGGCGACGATTGAATACGAAGACGCGGCGCGCATGGATGCGCACGTCGTTTCCGCCGGGTATCAGGCGTTCATCAAAAACGGCGACGCGCACGACGAGGCGGAGGCGGAGAACATCCTTCTGCATCGGCTGAGCTTCGTCTTCCGGCTGACGGATTCCACGCCGAATCTCTATCTGGCGAGCGAAAACCCGGAGGCGATCCGCGCCGTTACGGTGCATAAGGTCGGTGCGGGCGTGCTTTCCGCCGATTTGTGCGCTTACGCGGCGCTCGTCGGCGCGGTGCTGACGGCGCTGCTCGTGCTCTCGTGGGATCAGACCGAGCGCGGCCGCAAAAACCGCCGGGATATGGCGGTGGTGCTCTGCGCGGCGGCGTTTGCCTGCATGCCGCTGCTCTGGCGCGGCGTTTACGACGGGCACGACCTGTTCTTCCACCTCAACCGCATCGAAGGCATCGCAAACGGGCTGAGAAACGGGCAGTTCCCCGTGCGCATCCACAGCTCGACGCTGCTGGGCTACGGCTATGCCGCGCCGGAATTTTACCCCGAGCTGTTCCTCTATTTCCCGGCGCTGCTGCGCAATCTGGGCGTGTCCCTGTGCGCGTGCGTGCGGGTGTTCGAGGCCTGCATCCATCTGGCGACGGCGGTTTCGTGCTACCTGTGCGTGCGCGGCATGATGAACAGCCGCCGCGTCGCCGTCGGCGCGAGCGTGCTCTATACGCTGTGCATCTATCGGCTGGTGAACGTGTACACGCGCGCGACGCTGGGCGAAAGCCTGGCGATGGTCTTCTTCCCGGTGGTGATGCTGGGGCTGTACGAGGTGCTCCGCCGGGATGAAAGGAAGTGGCCGCTGCTGGCGCTGGGCATGACGGGCGTGTGCATGAGCCACCTGCTCAGCACGATGTTCTGCGTGCTCTTCTGCGCGATTGCGGCGCTGGCGAGCGCCGGAGGGCTGCTCGCCCAGAAGCGGCGCATCCTCGCGGTGCTGGCGGCGGCGGGCGTTACGGCGCTCTGCGCGCTGTGGTTCTTCGTGCCGATGATGCAGTATACGGCGGACGGGATCAGCACGAGCGTCGTACTCAATTCGTCGGAATACGTGCATCGGCCGGGCAGCTTCCTCGTCGGCTTTGCGGGCGACGTGAAGGCAGACGCGCCGGAGGATTTCGCCTACACCATCGGCGTGGTGCCGGGGCTGGCGCTGCTCATCGGCTGCGCGCTGCTGCTGGCGCGGCGCTATGCGGCGGGACGCGCCGAAATGAAGACGGAAAACGACAGGCTGGCGCTGGGGCTGCTGGCGCTGGGCGCGCTGGCGCTGGGGCTGAGCACGGATTTCTTCCCGTGGCGCACCCTCTGTTCGATCCGGAAGCCGTTTTCCACCTTCTTCATGCAGATTCAGTTCCCGTGGCGCTTTGTCGGCATGGCCGTGCCGATGCTCAGCGCGGCGGCGGCGTGGGGCTATCTGCGCGAGGAAAAGGACGCGAAAACGGGCATGGCCGCGCTCATCGCGCTGTGCGTGGTTTTTTCGGGCTATACGATGCAGACGATGGTGCAGCGGCTGCCCGAGCTGGAAAAGGAGACCTACACCGACACGCGCATCGGCCAATTTGAATACACCTATCCGTGCACGGAGAAGACGGCGCTCAAGGTCGGCGACGTCAGAACGAGCCAGCCGGGCGTCTGCAACGTGCTTTCTTACGAAAAGCGCGGCACGGAGCTGACCGCGACGGTGCAGCTCGAAGGCGAGGCGGCGTATATCGAGCTGCCGCTGCTGTATTACCCCGGCTATCGCGCCGAGATCGACGGTCAGGCGCAGACGGTGGCGCGCGGAACGAACAACATGGTGCGCGTCTACGGCCTGTCGTCGGGCGAGAGCGGCACGGTTCACGTCTGGTATCAGCCGCCGACGGCGTGGCTGATCGCGCAGGGCGCGAGCGCGTTGGGCGCGCTGCTGCTGGCCGCGTCGCTTCGGCGGATGCGGAGGCGCGCATGACGGAGCTGCGCGCGAGCGTTCGTCAGGTGGTGGAATTCAGCCTGCATGAGCGCGACCTTTCCCCGGCGGCCTTCGCCGCCAGGCGCATGCGGGAGGGCGCGGCGGCGCACAAGGCGCGGCAAAGCGTGGGCGCGCGGGAGGAGACGGCCTATCAGGCGGAAAAATCGCTGAGCGCGGATTACGCCGCCCGCGAAATCACCCTGCGCGTCACCGGGCGGGCGGACGGGCTGCTGCTCGCCGCGGACGGCGCGCGCATCGTGGAGGAAATCAAGCTGGGCACGGCGGAAAACCCGCTCGTCCCGGCGCATCGGGCGCAGGCGGCGATGTACGGGCACATGCTCTGCCAAAAGGAGGGCTTGACCGGCGTTCGTCTGCGCATTTTATATGTGGATGAAAACGGCGCGCCCGTTCGTCTCTATGAAGAGGAGGCGGACAGCGCGCGGCTGAAGGGCGAATTTGAGGCGCTGTGCGCGGCCTACTGCGCGTGGGCGGAGCGGCTGCTGGTCCGGCGCGGCGGCGGGCGCGGGACGCGTCGCTTTTCGGCCTCGCGTTTCCCTACGGCGCGTATCGCGCGGGGCAGCGGACGTTCGCCGCGAACGTGTACGTCGCCATCCGGGAGAGAAAGCGGCTCTTCGCGCAGGCGCCGACGGGCATCGGCAAGACGATGGCCGCGCTGTATCCCGCCGCGCTGGCGCTGGGCGAGGGAAAATGCGCCCGCGTGCTGATGCTGACGGCGCGAACGACGGGCAGAAAGAGCGCGATGGATGCGCTGACCATCCTGCGCGCGCACGGCGCAAGGCTGCTGGCCGTGGAAATCGCCGCGAAGGACAAGGTCTGCCCGATGGAAAAGCGGGACTGCCGCCCGGAGGTCTGCCCGTATGCGAAGGGATTTTACGACCGCCTGCCGGATGCGCTGGCCGAGGCGCTGACCGGCGGGGACTGGGGGCGCGGGCAGCTCGACGCGCTGGCGCAGAAGCACACGCTCTGCCCGTTTGAACTGGCGCTGTCGCTGGCGCAGGAGGCGGACGTTGTCGTCTGCGATTACAACTATGTGTTTGATCCGTTCGTGGCCATCGACGCACTGATGCAGGGCGGCGCGGCGCTGCTCATCGACGAGGCGCACCAGCTCGCGCCGCGCGTGCAGGATAACGCCTCGGCGGCGGTGAGCGCGCCGCAGCTTCGCGCGCTTCGGCGCGGCGTGGGGCAGGCGCTTGGCCGAAAGCACCCGCTCTACGGGGCGCTGACGGCGGCGATGCGCGCGCTGGAGGCGGCGGCGGGGACGGAGGAATTCGCTTCCGGGCGGCTGGAAAGGCCGCCGGAGGCGCTGGACGCGGCCATGGCGCGGCTTTTGGAAGCGGCGGACTGGGCGCTCCTGAGCGGCGCGGGGACGGAGGCGGCGGAGGCGTTTGCGCTGGCGACCTGCTGGCGCTACGCGGCGGGGCGGCTCGATGCGCGCTATGCCGTGCTGACGGAGGGAACGGAAAAAACCGCGAAGATCGAATTGTTTTTGCTCTGCGCGGCGCAGGATATTCTGGAAAAGACGAAGCGGGCGCGCGGCGCGGTGTTTTTTTCCGCGACGCTCGCGCCGTTTGAGGCGGCCAAACGGATGCTCGGCAGCCTCGAAGGGGATGCGTGTCTGGCGCTGCCCTCGCCGTTTGACAAGCATCAGCTCGACGCGCGGATTCTGCCCATCGACCTGCGATACGCGGCGCGGGAGGCGAACGCGCCGCGGGTGGCCGAGGCGATTCGGGCGCAGCTTGCGGCGCATCCGGGCAACGCGATGGTGTTCTTTCCGTCGTATGCGTATTTGAGCCGCGTCGATGCGCTGCTGGCGGCGGAGGGCGTCCCCGGCGCGGCGATTCTGCGCGAGGCGCGCGGGCTGACGGAGGAAGAAAAAAACGCGCTGCTGGGCGCGTTTGACAAGCGGGACGGGCGGATCGTGCTGCTGGCCGTGCTGGGCGGCGCGTTCGCGGAGGGCGTCGATCTCGCCGGGGAGCGGCTGCAAAACGTGATCGTCGTTTCGACGGGGCTGCCCCAGATGGACGCGCGGGTGCGCGCGATGCGGCGCTATCACGACGAAAACGGCGCGGACGGCGCGTTTCTGTGCATGACCCTGCCGGGGATGGTGCGGGTGATTCAATCGGCGGGGCGGCTGATTCGCACGCAGAGCGACCACGGCGCGCTGCTGCTGATCGACAGCCGCTATCAGCGCGGGGCGGAGCGGGCGCTGCTTTCTGGCACGCTCATCGGCGACGCGCTTTCCGGCTGATCGGCCTGAAACCAGCGGATCTGTTCTTCGAGCGGGTCGTTTTCAACGGGCGGGCGCAGCGCCAGCAGCGCGGCGATCATGCGGCGCATGCCGGGTTCACCGTGGGGAATATACAAAAGCTGGCTGTCCTCGCGCTCGGCGATGAGCGCGGACAGCAGGCGGCGAAGGCGGACGCGGGTGGCATGCATGGCGTGTTTCCTCCTGAAGGCGCGCCCCAAATCCGGCGGAAAACCGCCCGGCGGCGGGCGCGGACGACGGGCTGACGTATGCAGAAAGAATAGCATGAACCAAGGAAAAACGCAAGTTGATTCGATTTTCCGACTGTGATAAAATAAAAAGAGATATTTCGTGCCGAAGGCCAGGGACAGCGCCGGACGGCAGAAATCAACCATGGACCGTTGAAGGGAGCAGACCGATGAAAAAAGCCGTATGGGGCGCTTTCCTGCTGATGACGACGCTCGCGGCCGCAGGGCTTTGCGAGACGGATTATACGCTGAGCAATCCGCACATCCGATACGAAAAAATCGAAGGGGCGCGGCAGGAAGAGGCCGCGCAGGCGGACGGCGCGGGCATTTCGCTTTCTGACATGGCCGCGGCGGAGGACGCGCAACCGGCCGCGCAGAGCGCGGACACGTGGCCGAAGACATTCACCGTCACGCTGGGCGGCGACACGACGCTCGGCTCGACGGACGATTTGCGCAAGCGGGAGGACTGCTTTGAAAACGTCGCGGCGGACAAGGGATACGGCTGGTTTTTCTCCGGCTTGCAAACGCTGTTTGCGACGGACGATCTGACGCTCGTGAACTTTGAGGGCACGCTGACGGAGGAGACGAGCAAGAAGGAGAAGCTCTACAACTTCAAGGGCCCGGCGGAATACACCGACATCCTGACGCTGGGCAGCGTGGAGGCGGTGAACATCGCCAACAACCACACGCTCGACTACGGCCAGCAGGGCAAGGCGGACACGATCGCCAATCTGGAGGCGGCGGGGATCGTCGTCTCCGGCGGCGGCCAGCTCGGCGTGTTTGAAAAGAATGGCGTGAAGGTCGGCATGACCGGCTACTGCTTCCCCTACAAGGGCGGCAAGAAGGACATCAGCGCGGATGTGAAGGCGCTGCGCGAGGCGGGATGTCAGATCGTGATCGCGTCGTTCCACTGGGGCAGCGAATACCGGGATGATTTCACCGGGGAACAGCGCACCATCGGCCGCGCGGCGATCAAGGCGGGCGCGGATATCGTCGTGGGGACGCATCCGCACATCGTGCAGGGGATCGAGGCCTATCAGGACAGCTACATCCTCTATTCGCTGGGCAATCTGGTGTTCGGCGGCAACGTCGATCCCGACGACCGCGACGCATATCTGGCGCGCGTGACCTTCACCGTCTACGAGGATCACTGCGACGCGCCGGAATTGACCGTCGTGCCGATCCGCCTGACCGCGCTGGACAAGGGGACGGATTACCGCCCCGTCGTCGCGGACGAGGCGGATAGCGCGCGGATTTTCAAGCGGATTATGAAGCTCTCCTCCGGCATGGGCGACTTTGTCAACGGGGAGCTGACGGAAGGACTTTGAACGAAAGGATGGGTTTGATGGCTTCGCATTTTGCGCTGTTTGTCGATCTTGAAAACTGCGGCGGCAAAAAGAGCATGCTGATGGACGTGATCGAGCGGGTAAAGATTCGCGGCGACATCCTCATCGGCAAGGTTTACGGCTATACGGACAGCTATTCCGACCTCAAGGAGATTCTGCTGTCCAACACCTTCGCGGTCGTGCCCTCGCTCCGGTTCGGGCGCAACCAGAAGAACAGCCTGGATATTCAGCTCGTCATCGACGCGCTGGACGTGGCCTATACCAATCCGCTGATTGACAGCTTCTGCATCGTTTCCGGCGACAGCGACTATGTGCCGCTCGTCGGCAAGCTGAAAACGATGGGCAAGTTTGTGCTGGGCATTTCCCGAAGCGAGGCGGCCAGCGGCGTATTTATGAACGCCTGCAGCGAGTTCCAGTTCCTGGAAAGCGTCGCCAGCGGCAAGGAGCGCGCGCAGGGGCAGGAGATCGAGGCGCTGACGCTGGCGGATGTGAACGACCTGATCGTGACCATCCTCAAGGAGAGCGACAGCGGGGAGATGCTCGCCAGCGAGGTCAAGAGCGTGCTGCTGCGCCTGAGACCGAATTTCTCCGAAAAGAGCGTCGGCTTTTCCACCTTCGGCAAGCTGATTGCGCGGCTCTCCCAGCAGTTCGGCGCGTTCAGCGTGGAGAGCGAGCAGTTTAACGTCATCGTGTCGCTCAACCAGCCGCATGTGACCGCCGGGGAGCAGATCACGCGGGAGAACTATATCCGCATCTTCTCGCGCATCCTCTCGGAATACAAGGAGGACGGCTTTGACCGGGTGAATCCATCCATTCTCAAATCGGCGGTGCAGGCGGATTATCCCGACTTCACCGAACGGCAGATCGGCCTGCGGCGCTTCTCGGATGTGCTGCGCGCGCTGGAAAAGGAAAAGCTGCTGAAATTGGAAACGGACGAAGGCGGCAACATGCTGGTGCATATTTTGTAATCCGCGGTCTGCGAACGAAAGACAAACCGCTATTCTCCCTCGCAGAGGGGAGAATAGCCCTTGCGATCACCTTTTCATACGAATTCGCAGTTAAAATGCTTAACAGAGCGCATCAGATTTTTTGTTCTGACGAAGCCAAGTGAAGTGAGGCGTACTGGAGGTACGTTGAACGGAACGAGGCAAAGTCAGAGCGAAAAAGATGGTGCGCGGATTAAGCCATTTTAACAAGAATTAGTATCAAACGCATGAAATCGGAGCGGCATTTGGATGTACGGAGAAAACACATGAAGCGAATCCTGACATTTTTTATTTTCATGTTGCTGGCGATGGGGCCGGGGGCGGCGGGCGCGCAGACCGTCGTGATGGACGAGGGACACGTCGCCTTTGATTACCCGGATAGCTGGCTGGTCGTTTCGCCCCAGCTCTGCGGCGTGTACGCGCCGCTGCTGGAGGACGCGGGGCTTGACGCGGACGAGCTGGCGCGGGAGCTTGAGCAGACGCGCACGCTCAGCCGCGCATACAACGAGAATTACACGCAGTATCTGTCCGTGCTGATCGGCGAGGACGAGCTTTCGCAGGAAATCTACGAAATCGAAAACGCGACGGACAGTCAGCGCGCGACGCTGCGCCGCCGCGTGGAGGCCAACAGCTTCTGGGAGACGACCGGCCTTCGGACGCAGGACGCGGAATGGCAGAAGGAAGACGGCGGCTCTTGGCTCTACGCGCATTACACCGTCACGCGGGCGGGCGAAACGGTGGGGCGCGGATTGCGTTACATCACCGTTCGCAACGGGCTGTATGTGGAGATGGACTGGCGAATCGCGAGCGGGCGCTTCTCCGGGCGGGATCTGAACGCCTTCCGCGCGCGGCTGGCGGATCTGGTCGTCACGGAGCAAATCGCCGAGCCGGTGCGCGACGTGAAGCTGGAGGCGCAGATCCCCGCCGAGACATCCAAGGCGCAGGTGGAGATCACGGGAACGGCGACCGCCGGCGCGACGGTGATCGCCGAAACGCCGGACGGCAACGGCGCGATGCTGGCGCTGGACGCGGCGACGGCGGAGGCGAAGGGAAAATTCACGCTGACGATTGAGCTTGAAAAAGAAGGCCATTACGACGTTACGCTGACGGCCTCCAAAGAGGGTATGAACGACGCGACGCTCTCGGGCGAAATTGCTTACAGCGCCAAGACGCTGCCCGTCTCCGGCGTGGAGGAGAGCCTGTTTGTCACCGGCGACACGACGACGATCGCCGGTACGACGCTGGCGGGCGTTCAGCTCCAGCTTGTGACGCCCTTCGGCGTGAGCAAAAAGCGATCCGGCAACGACGGCGCGTTCTCCTTCGAGCTGACGACGAAGGACGCGGGCGAATACAAATATACGCTCATTTTGGATAAGAGCGGCTACAACCAACGGCGCGTGCCCTTCACCGTGACCCGAATCATCACGGACGATCAGGAGCAGGAAAAAATCCGCCAGTCCGCCGTGAAGATCTCCTATAAGGACCTGCAGAAGGACAAGGAGGAGAATCAGGGCAAGGTGATGCGGCTGTATGGCCCGGTGAGCGAGGTCAGCAGCAGCGCGAGCGTGTACTATGTGCGCCTGCAATACAACAAGGACGCAAAGGGCAAGTGGTACAACGACGTGGTGATCGTCTGCGACGCGGACACGGGCGCGAAGGTCGGCGACATGATGACCGCCGTGGTGACGGTGGACGGTGTATACAGCGAGCAGAGCGCGAGCGGCGCGGACGTGATCGTGCCGCGGTTCAAGCTGCTGTTCGTGGACAAGATCGAATAAAGCGCCGCCGCAAAAAACGCGCGATGCGCGGCAGACTGTAGACAAAAAGAGGCTGTCAAGCTAATAACACCGATATTTCAAGAATAAAACTAGGTATTTGCGCCCGAAGGTTTCC
>ERZ773235.2145-NODE-2145-length-17519-cov-4.428940_pt1 | contig 17519 bp, 12 predicted proteins | sample MGYA00580522_ERZ773235 | MGnify/ENA primary metagenome ERZ773235 (study PRJEB29015, sample SAMEA2737797) | human gut metagenome | biome: human gut; feature: human-associated habitat; material: faeces | place: China | collected 2012 ...
GCCGCAGCCAGCACGGCGGCGATGCCCACGCCCAGATAGGCGGCTACGCCCATGGCGCGGCTGATATTTTCCAGATCCTTTTTGCCCCAGTACTGGCTGATGAGGATTCCGACGCCGGACTGGACGCCGAATACAATGGAGATCAGCAGGAATACCGGCACGTTGGCGGTGGTGACGGCGGCCATTTCCGTGTTTCCCAGCTGGCTGACCATTAAAGTATCGATCAACCCAAGAGAAAACGTGATGAGATTCTGAAGTGCGATGGGGGCGGTGAGGCGAGCCAGATAGCGATAAAAGCTCTTATCGCGGCGGAGTGCTTTCTGCATGATGAAGAACCTCTCAAAGCATGGGAAAACGGGCGGCCTGATGGGCTTTCAGCGCCTCATACAGGGCGTCCACGTCTGTTTCCGTATTTTCGGGGGAGAAGGAAATGCGGATGACACCGGCGGCGGTGCGCTTGTCAAGACCCAGCGCCGACACCACGTGGCTGGCCTTGCCCTGGTGGCAGGCGGAGCCTGCGGAGATACAGATGCCCTGGGCGCCCAGATCGGTGACGATATTGGCGCTGGGGTAGCCCGCCAGCGACATGGCCAGGATGTGGGGGGCCGTACCGGCGGCCACCGGCACCATGCCGGGGATGCTCAGCAGCCTTTCACGGCAGTAGTCCCGCAGGGCGGCCATATGGGCGAGCTTGGCGTCATAGTCCGTCAGGCGCAGCTCCACCGCCTTGGCAAAGCCGGCGATCTGGGCGGTGGCTTCCGTGCCGGAGCGCAGGCCGCGTTCCTGCCCGCCGCCGGGCAGCAGGGGCCGGACATTCCGAAAGCGCTCCGAGATATACAGGGCGCCTACGCCCTTGGGGCCGCCCAGCTTGTGGGCAGACAGGCTCATCATATCCACGCCCCAGACCTCCGGCTCACAGGGGACCTTCAGAAAGCCCTGCACCGCGTCGCAGTGCAGCAGGGCGCGGGATTTTCGGTCACGCAGGAGCTGAGCCGTCTCCGCCACGGGGAAGATGCAGCCGGTCTCGTTGTTCACCAGCATCATGGACACCAGCACTGTGTCGTCCCGCAGGGCGCCCGCCACCTGTTCCACAGCGACATGGCCGGTGCGGTCAGGCTTCAGGTACGTGACCTCGTACCCCTGCTGTGTCAGCCAGCGGCACGGCTCCAGCACGGCGCTGTGCTCCACGGCGGTGGTGATGATGTGCTTGCCGGTGTGGCGTCCCTGCCAGATGGCGGCCTGTATGGCCCAGTTGTCCGATTCCGTGCCGCAGGAGGTGAAATACAGGCGCTCCGGCGGGCAGTGCAGCGCACCGGCGATCACGGCGCGCCAATCCTCCACGGCTTTTTTCATCTCCTGCCCCGCGGGATACTGGGAGGAGGGATTGCCGAAGTGATGGGTCAGCACATCGTACATGGTGTCAGCCACAGCGGCGGGTACCGGCGTGGTGGCGGCATTATCCAGATAGATCATGGGAAAAACCTCTCAATTTCATGGGCCGGAGGGCTTGCCACCGGCGGAAGTATCCAGTATAATAAAGCGTTACTATCGAACTGCTGTCGCGGCGATAAAAGCGATACGATATATTATACCGATATTCGACGGAAAGTGCAAGGAGAATCCCATGCAGGCAGCTATCTATACCTTGGGATGCAAGGTGAATCAATATGAAACACAGGCCATGGAGCAGGAGCTGGTGCGGCGGGGCCACACGCTGGTGCCCTTTGACCAGAAGGCGGATGTCTACATCGTCAACACCTGCTCTGTCACCGCCGTCAGCGACAAGAAGTCGCGGCAGATGATCCGGCGATGCCGGAAGCTGAACCCTGACGCGGTAGTGGCCGCCTGCGGCTGCTACGTGCAGACCCACGCGGAGGAGGCGGCGGGGCTGGACGTGGATCTCATCGCCGGTACCGGCGACCGCATGGCATTTCTGGACCTGCTGGAGCAAGTGGGCCGCGAGAAGCAGGTGACGATGCTGGACGACGCCCTGCGCCGCAGGGAATTCGAGGTGCTGCCCGCAGGCGGCATGGCGGAACGCACCCGCGCCATGCTGAAGGTGGAGGACGGCTGCGTCAACTTCTGCACGTACTGCATCATCCCTTATGCCCGCGGGCCGGTGCGTTCCCTGCCCAAGGCGGAGGCTGTGGCCCAGACGGAGCACCTGCGGCAGGAGGGGTATCGGGAGCTGGTATTCACCGGTATCGAGATCTCCAGCTGGGGCCGCGACCTGAAAAACGGGGAGAGCCTCATCGACCTTTTGGAGGCGGTGTCCGCCGCCGCAGGGGATATGCGGCTGCGGCTGGGCAGTCTGGAGCCCCGTACCATCACGGAGGACTTCTGCCGCCGTGCCACCGCGCTGCCCCATCTGTGTCCCCACTTTCATCTGTCTTTGCAGTCCGGCTGTGACGCCACGCTGAAGCGGATGAACCGGAAGTACGATACGGCGCGGTTTCGGGAGTCGGTGCATCTGCTGAACCAGTATTTCCACCGGCCCGCCATCACCACGGATCTCATCTGCGGGTTTCCGGAGGAGACGGAGGAGGAGTTCGGCCAGACGCTGGCATTCATCGAGGAATGCGGCTTCGCAGCCATGCACATCTTCCCGTATTCCATCCGCCCCGGTACCAAGGCCGCGGCTATGGGGCAGGTGCCGCCCGCCGTCAAGGAGCAGCGGACTGCCCGGGCCGGACAGGTGGCGGAGCGGCTGCACCGCGCGTATCTGGAGGGCTGCGTGGGGCAGGTATACCCCGTGCTGTTTGAACAGGCCAAGGACGGCCTCTACACCGGCCACGCCCCCAACTACATGGAAGTCGGCGTGGCGGCGGATGGGCTGCATAACGTTATACTGAATGTGAAGATCACTGGCGTCGACGGGGAGATACTGCGAGGGGAGTTGACATAATGAATCACTTTTTCGCCTATATCGACAGGATGCGCTACATCGAGCGGTGGGCGCTGATGCGCAACAGCGTCCGGGAGAATATTCAGGAACACAGCCATCAGGTGGCGGTGCTGGCCCACGCGCTGGCAGTGATACGGAACGAGTTTTTCGGCGGGCAGGTGGATGCCGGTGCGGTGGCTGCAGCGGCGCTGTACCACGACGCGGGGGAGATCCTCACCGGCGACATGCCCACGCCCATCAAATACTTCAACCCCGAGATACGGGAGGCCTACCGCAAGGTGGAGGAAGTGGCGGACCAGAAGCTGCTGGCCATGCTGCCGCCGGAGCTGCGGCCCATCTATGAGGAAGTCCTGCGCCCTGCCGATGCGGAGGTGGAGGAGCTGGTGAAGGCGGCGGACAAGCTCAGCGCCCATATCAAATGCCTGGAGGAGCTGAAGGCCGGAAACGAGGAGTTCCGGCAGGCGGCGCGGCAGACGGCGGAGGCGCTGGAGAGCTACGACATGCCGGAGCTGCAGTATTTCCGTGAGCACTTTTTAGGCTCGTTCCAGCTGACGCTGGACGAGATGGAGTAAATATCATCCAAAGAAGGAGTGAAGGACATGAAAGCGATCGTAACTGTGGTGGGTAAGGATCAGGTGGGCATCATCGCCGGTGTGTGCAACACGCTGGCGGCCTACGAGATCAATGTGCTGGACATCAGTCAGACCATTATGGAGGGATATTTCACCATGATGATGGTGGTGGACCTGACGCTGTGTCAGGAGCCCTTTGACAGGCTGCGCACCGCCCTGAAGGAATACGGCGAGGGACGGGGACTGTCTGTCCGCATCCAGAGGGAGGACATCTTCGACGCCATGCACAAGCTATAAAAAAGAGGGACGCGACATGCTGAGTTTGCAGAATATTTTCGATACCATCGACATGATCGACAAGCAGCATCTGGACATCCGCACCATCACGATGGGCATCTCCCTGCTGGACTGCGTCAGCGAGGACGCGGATCGCTGCTGCCGGAAGATTTACGACAAGATCTGCCGCCGTGCGGAGAAGCTGGTGCGCACCGGCGAGGACATTGAGAGCGAGTTCGGTATCCCCATCGTCAACAAGCGCATCTCCGTGACGCCTATGGCACTGGTGGCGGGGAGCTGCGGCACCGAGGACTACGTGCCCTTCGCCATGACACTGGATCGGGCGGCCCACACCTGCGGCGTCAACTTTATCGGCGGGTACTCCGCTCTGGTGCAGAAGGGCTTCAGCAAGGGCGACGAGCTGCTGCTGCGATCCATTCCTCAGGCGCTGGCCCAGACGGAGCTGGTGTGCTCCAGCGTCAACGTGGGCAGCACCAGGGCGGGCATCAACATGGACGCTGTGGCCCGCATGGGCCGCATCATCAAGGAGACGGCCCACCTGACCCGGGCGCGGGACGGTCTGGGCTGCGCCAAGCTGGTGGTGTTCTGCAACGCCGTGGAGGACAACCCCTTCATGGCCGGCGCGTTCCACGGCGTGGGCGAGGCGGACAGCGTCATCAACGTGGGCGTGTCCGGCCCGGGCGTGGTGTACCACGCTTTGCAGTCCTGCAAGGGGCAGCCCTTTGACGTGCTGGCGGAGACCATCAAGAAAACGGCGTTCCAGATCACCCGCATGGGTCAGATGGTGGCGGCGGAGGCGTCCCGGCGGCTGGATACGCCATTCGGCATCGTGGATCTGTCGCTGGCGCCCACCCCTGCGATAGGCGACAGCGTGGCCCGCATTCTGGAGGAGATGGGCCTTGCCGTCTGCGGTACCCACGGCACCACGGCGGCGCTGGCCCTGCTGAACGATGCGGTGAAGAAGGGCGGCGTCATGGCGTCCGGCCACGTGGGCGGCCTGTCCGGCGCGTTCATCCCCGTGTCGGAGGACGAGGGCATGATCGCCGCCGCACTGGACGGCACCCTGACCATCGACAAGCTGGAGGCCATGACCTGCGTGTGCTCCGTGGGATTGGACATGATCGCCGTGCCGGGGAGTACCAGTGCCGAGACCATCGCGGCCATCATCGCCGATGAGGCGGCGGTGGGTATGGTGAACAGCAAGACCACCGCCGTGCGCATCATCCCCGTGGAGGGGGCCGATGTGGGCGACATGGTGGAGATGGGCGGTCTGCTGGGCTCCGCGCCGGTGATGCCGGTACACGAGGCGTCCAGCGCCGACTTTATCGCCCGCGGCGGACGCATCCCTGCGCCGCTGCAGAGCCTGAAAAACTGATGGTACGGGCGGCGAGAGAGCAGGATCTGCCCCGCATCCTGACCATTTACAACGTGGCGCGGCGGTATATGCGGGCGCACGGCAACACCGCCCAGTGGGTGAACGGCTACCCGTCGGAGGAGCTGCTGCGGCAGGATCTGGCGGCGGGACAGCTGTACGTGCTGGAGGACGGAGGCGGCGTGTATGCCGTATTTGCCTTCATTCTGGGCGAGGACCCGACCTACCGGCGCATCCGGGGTGCGTGGCAGGACGACAGTCCCTACGGTACCATCCACCGGCTGGGCAGCGACGGCAGCCACCGCGGTGTGTTCGCGGAGACGGCGGCCTGGGCGGCCACGCAGTGCGGGCACCTGCGAGCGGACACACATGCGGCCAACGATACCATGCAGCGGTGCATGGAGCGGGCGGGCTTTGTGCGGTGCGGCGTCATCCATGTGGCGGACGGTACGCCGCGGCTGGCCTATGAACGAACAACGAAATGAGGAGGAACGATGATGGACCCTATCTTTGAGATCGAGCTGGAGGATTGCCCTGTCTGCCGCGGCGTCGGCGCCATGCAGGATGAGCAGGGCTGGAGTGTCTCCGTGTGCTGCATGGACTGCGGCGCCGAGACCGCCCATGCGGAGTATCATACGCCGGAGGAGCGGCTGGAGGCCGCGCGGCGTGTGGCGCTGCTGTGGAACATGGGCAAGGTCGTCCACACCGGCGTGGGCGACTGAGCGAAATAGGCAAAGAGGGCTCCGCGGCATGGCCGCAGGGCCCTCTTTTATGCCGGTGGAGAGAGAATAGGCAGAACAGGAGAAAAAGTGCCCGAGGCCCATGGCCTCGGGCACTTTTCTGTTCAGGGCTGGGGCGTCAGGCCGTACCGACTCATGGCGTCCCGCAGGATGGCCTCGGGGTCGCAGCCGTCCACGTCCAGATTCTCTGCCATCAGGAGCTCCGTCTCGGGGATGCCGAAGCACTCCGCACACAGGGCGCGGAGATAGTGATAGCTGAATCGCGGGTCGTAGGGGCCGCCGGAGGTGCTGACGTAGTATAGCTTCTGAGCGCGGCACAGGCCCACAGGGCAGCCCGCCGCATCGTAGCGGGTGACGATGCCGGTGATGTAGATGTTCTCCAGATAGAGCTTCAGCTGCGCCGGAAAGCACAGGTCCCACAGGGGCGCGGCCAGCACGATCTTGTCCGCCGCCGCGAACTGACGGGCATAGCGGAAGAAATCGTCGTCATAGGCGCGGCGCGCCAGCAGGGCGTCGCGGCGGGCTAGGCGCTCCGTGTTCAGCGGCAGCAGGGGCAGATCGTAGAGCCGCAGCTCCTCGTAGTCTCCCAGCGTGGCCAGCAGGGCGCGGGCCAGACGGTCCGTGCGGGAGCCGGGACGGGCACAGGCGTTGATGTAGAGTGTCATAGCGGGCCTCCTTATCACAAGACTTCAAAGTGGTAGCGGGGCTTGCCGAGACTCTTTTTGCCGTACTCGATGGCCTTAGCGGGGCAGTAGCAGATGCAGGCCATGCAGTGGGTACAGTCCTTGCCCCAGACCGGCTTGCCCTCCCTCAGAACGATGTTGTTAGTGGGACATCGCCGGACACACTGGCCGCAGCCGGTGCAGGCATCGCTGGCGGTGAAGGGCCCCGCCTTGACGCAGACGGCGTAGAAAATGGGGTTCACCGGCCCGCTCATGAAGCGGTCGTAGAGGTGATCGCGGGTGGGGGAGAAGGGCTGTCCGGCGCGGACGGCAGCGATGGCGCGGTCGATGTCCGGCTCCGCCCGGGCCACGATGCGGCGGGCCTCCTCCGCCTGAGGCACGCCGAACATGGCGATGTAGTTCTCCGGCATCACCAGCTGGGCCGTGCCCATGCAGGTCAGGCCCTTTTCAGCGCAGAGCTGGCGGTTATAGTGGTTGGCGCGGCCGATCTCGCTGCCGCAGGTCATGACGAACCACGCCTGCTTTGCGCCGGTGAGCTCCGTGCGCAGCAGCCAGTCCCGCACCAGACGGGGGATGCGCCAGGCGTAGGTGGGGGTGACGATGACCAGACGCTCACCCGTTTCAACGGGCGAGGTGTCGCCGCTCCGGATGCGGTCATTCAGGGACAGCAGGGTGTCGCCCAGCGCGTCCGCCATGCGCTGGGCCGCGTGGCGGCTGTTGCCGGTGCCGGAAAAGTACAGGATCATGTTTGCCCCTCCTTGCGGTATTTTCCTGTATTGTACCAGTGGAGGGGCAGATGTGCAAGGGGCTTTACAGGAGGTATCCGGCGGCTTCCGGCTCCGGATCACCGAATACTGTGGTTCGCTTGCTCTACCTGCGATATAACAAAACGTGCCGCAAAAGTCAAATCGCATTTGAGAAAGAGAGCGGAAAGGGAGCCGCCCCGGACACCGAGAACGGTGTCCGGGGCGGCGGCTTTGCTTCGTGCGCCTGCTCAGTCCTCGCGCTTGCGGCGGCGCAGCAGCAGCGCCGTACCGGTATAGCTGCCCAGCGCCGCTATGCCATAGGCCAGCAGGCCCGCATCGGCGGTAGTGGGGGAGGTCTTTTCGCCGTCATCCGGCACGTGGCCGCTGTTGGAGGTGCGGCCATAGCCGATGGCGTAGGTAGAGAACTTGCTGGCGAAGATATGGATGCACTGGCCTTCGCGGTCGACGTAGAACGTGCCCTCCGCGCCGGTGGTGCTCTGGGTCAGGAGCATGGCCTGCGCCTGACCGTTACCGTCCGCGTGACAGCGCGCCACGGTAACGCTGCGGCTGGTGTCGCAGGGGAGGATGATCTCCAGCACGGTCCCCGCGTCCTTCAGCTCCGAGAGCTGGCCGTTTCGGACCATGGTAAGGGTCATGTCCACAAAGCGCAGCGTCTTGTTCTTCACCAGCTCGCGGATGGCATTCTGAGCGGCGCTGCTGTCATCCTGCGGCTGCTCGCGGATGGTCATGCTGAGGGCGACGGAGACATCGCCCATGTCGGAGAACTGCCTCGCGGCCTCGGCGTCCAGACCGCCCACCACCGTGTGCTCCGTAAGGTCGGTGGGGTCCGCGATCTCCAGCTCGCTGCTGACATCCTCGCGGGGGATGCGGACGGTCAGCACCGCGTCCTTGTCCACGATCTGGAGCTTGGCGGTGACGGTCTTACCGCTGTATGCTATCACCGCGTTGTACGTGCCGGGGAGCAGCTGGCCGATGTGGAAATGGCCGTCCGCGTCGGTAGCCTGAGACTGGCCGTAGATGTCCATACCCCTGCGGATGGTGACGACTGCGCCCTCCAGAGGCTGCTCGGAGCTGCCGGTGATGCCGTATTCCAGCACCGTGCCGCCCACGTTGTAGGTCTTGCCGGCGGGCGCATTGACGGTGATGGCCGATGTGCCGCTGACGGCGGCATAGCGGCTGTCGTCCTCGGGGGTGAACAACCACTCCGCGTCATAGCTGCCGCTGGCGGGGCAGAGGGAGGGCTCCGCCCAGGTGAAGACGCCCTTCACCACGGTGTCGCCGTCCTGCATGGCGCCGGACAGGCGGATGGTGCCCAGCCGCTGGCCGTAGTCCAGGGTGGTCCTGCTGAGGGTGGGGCCGCCGGCGGGAACGGTCTTGTTCACCGCGTTGAGCCGCACCGTGACGGTGATGTCCTGATAGCTGCCGGTGGTGACGACGACCGTCACCGTGGCCACCAGACCCTCCGTATCGGTGTCCACCGCGTTGATGGCCAGGGTCAGCACACCCTTGTTGGAGAGGGTACTGCGCATGACGTCGTAATAGGTCTCATCGCCCTCGAAGTTCAGGCCGCCGTACTCCACCGCGCCCAGCTGGCAGCCGGTGGGCAGGATGGCATCCAGCACCGCGCGGAGGTCCACGCTGTATGCGGCGGCGTAGTTGTTGGTCACATCCACCGTGACGGTGGGATCGGGCAGGACACCCTTGTCGATGGTGATGTCCACGCTGCCGGTGACGGCCTCGTGGCTGGCGGCCTCAGCCTTGTACCACACAGTGTAGGTGCCCACGGCGGAGAAGGCCGGTACGGCGGGACCGTAGATGCCGTTTTCCTCCGCGCTGTACGTGAAGGTGACGGCGGAGCCGTCCACGGTGGCAGCGGAGGCGGCCATCCGGGCGGTCTGGGCCTTGCCGTTGTAGGCCAGTGCGCCGTCCTGCCGGACGGAGACGTTGGTCAGCGCCGCCTTGCCGATGGTGATGGTAAAGCTGCCGGTGACAGTTTCGTGGTTGGCGGCTTCGGCCTTGTACCATACGGTGTGGGCAGCCACGTCGGTGAGAACCGGAACGGCATCGCCGTAGGCGCCGTCCTTTGCCAGACTGTACGTGAAGGTGACGGCGGAGCCGTCCACGGTGGCGGCGGAGGCAATCACCTGGGCGCTCTGAGAGGCACCGTTGTAGGTCAGGGCACCGTCCTGACGGACGGAAACATCCGTCAGCGCGGCCTCACGTACCGTCACGGAGACGGTGCCGGAGGTGGTGGCGTAGCGGCTGCCGCTGGGCGTGAAGGTCCACTCGGCGGTCTGGCTGCCTGCGGGCAGGATGACGTCCGGCGTGTTCCAGACGAAGGTGCCCTCCACAACGGCGTCGCCGTCCCGCAGTGCGCCGGACAGCGCGATGGTGCGCAGCGGCTGGCCGTAGGTGATGGCGGCGGGCGTAAGGGTGGGCTGGCCGGTGGGAACGATACGGCTGTCCACCGTGACGGTGACGGTGATGGTGTAATCCAGATAGTTGTCCGCGCCGGTGACATGGACCGCGATGACGGCGGTCTTATCCGCGTTGGCCGGTTCGTTCCGGAAGGCGAAGCGGAGGGTGCTGCCGCTGACGGTGGGCGCGCCGTCCAGCACGCTGTCGGTATCGGTCACATCGCCCAGAGAGGCCGCGCCGCCGTCGGCGATGAGACTGCGCAGGTCCACGGAACCGGGGTTGCCGTACATGGCCGCGCCGCTGGCGGTCACGTCGGCGTGAAGCGCCCTGTCGATGCGGAAGTAAACGGTGTCGGGGGCCAGCGCCAGCGTGTAGTTACCGGCCTTGAAGGCACCGCGGTCCGCCAGCTTCAGGGAACCGATGGCGATGGCGTAGCTGTCCGCGTTCTCGCCGGAGGCTCTGGTCAGCGCACCGTCGAAGGCGGGGGACTCGCCGTTGGCCGCGGCAGAGACGGCGAAGGTCAGGGTGGGATCGTCCTCACCGTAGGTCTTGCTCTGACCGGCGTCGGGAGTCACGGTGATGGCGGCCTTGGTGATGTCCGCCGTGATGCCGGCGGGTTGGGCGATCAGGGTATAGTTGGCCGCGTCAGCGCCGGTGAGGGCGTAGCCGGAGAGAAGAACGGCCTTGCCGGTACCCGCGTCGGCGTCGGCAAAGGCGGCAGCGGCGCGGGACGCGTCCACGGTCACGTCATCCCCGGCCATCAGGCCGGAGAGGGCGGGTGTGCCGGTGATGACGGCGGCGGCAGTGCCGTCGTAGGTCTTGCTTTCCGCCTGAAGGCCGGTGATGGTGACGCACTTCGGGGACACCCTCAGGGTGTAGGACGCCGCGCTCTGCTGATAGTTGGCGGTTTCCGCGGCGGTGGCGGTGATGGTGGCTTCGCCCGCCGCGTGGATGGTGACGGTGCCGTCGGAGGCCACCGTGGCCACGCTCTCGCGGCTGCTGGCGTAGGTGATGCTGCCGCCGTCCCTGCGATTGCTGGACGCCGCGTTGGAGAAGGCGTCGTCGCCGTAGGTCCTGGTCAGGCTGCCCTGCTGGGCGAAGGTCAGAGTCTGGGCCGCCTGAGCCACCGTGTACTGCACGGTCCTGTCCGCGTCAACAGTGGACAGCTGGTAGTTCTTGGCCTTGTCGCCGGTGAGACCGGTGGCGGCGGCGGTGTGAGTACCGGCGGTCAGCTCGCCGCCGGTGACGGTGACGCCGATCCGGTCGCCATTGACGGCATTGCTGACGGTGGCGGTAATCGCACCCTCGTTGTCGGCGTAGATACGGCCCTCCGTGTTGTGCCACGTCAGCGTGACGGTGCGGGGCCGCACCTCCAGCGTGCCGGGCAGGAAGGAGATGTCGTAGTTGTCGGAGGTCAGGCCGCCGGGGGTGATGGTATACTCGCCCACGTCATCAAACTGGCGGTAGGTGTGGGCGTAGGTCAGCGTTCCGTCCAGATCGTCGATGTCCTCGTTGTTGACGAAGCCCTGGCAGCTCACGCCGTCGTGCATGGGAGCGGTGCCGTAGTCGATGACCGTGCTGTTGGCGGTCACCAGCAGGCGGACCTTTTCGATGGTGTAGGACACGCTGACGGAGGCTTCACCCAGCTGGATGCGGGCAATGTAGTCGCCGGCGTTGACCGGTGCGCCGGAGAGAGCGGTGGTATCCGCCGGCTTGGCGTAGTAGGTGATGATGGCGGCGTCGCCGGTGGTCAGGCTGTTGGTGCAGGATGCCGCGCGGGCCATGCCGTTGTAGAACAGGGTCTGGTCAGGGGCCGACAGCGTCACGCTGCCGCCATTGGTGTCGGGGCAGGTGCCGTCCGCGTTGGTGCAGGCGGCGGTAATGGTGGTGCCGCTGGCGGTGTAGGCCCAGCTGTGCTGGTGCTTGCGGAGATAGAGCTTATCCTGCTCCGGCATGACCACATAGCCCTGTCCGGACGCATCCGGCAGGAAAATTTTGGTGTAGTCCAGCGCCGTGTTGGACGCACCGGCGGCGAATTGGACCGGCACATCGTCCGTGGGCTGGCGGGATGTGGTGATGCCGATGCGGGCCGCCTGGGTCAGGCTGGGATCAATGGTGAGGACTCCGGAGTCCAGATACACATTTCTGGTGCTGCCGGTGACGTTGGCATCGCCGCCAACGGTCAGCGAATTCCGGCTGGAGTTGAGGTAAATACCGGTCTGGCTGCCGGTGATCTTGCCGCCCAGCATACGGAAAGCGCCGTGGTCATCGTAGATGTATGCGCCGTACCGGCCGCCGGAGATGGTGCCGCCGTACATGGTGAAGCTCTGGCTGGAGGACACGCCGTTCACAGTCTCGCCGGGCGCGGCGATCCGGCCATTGCCCCGGCAGTCGCAGAGCGTCAGGCCCCAGTGGTCATCCACCACCGCGGATACCGAGGTGTTCGTTGTGGTGATCTGCTTTCCGTTCAGGCAGAGGTTCACATCACCGGCCAGGAAGAGCCGGCCGTCCAGCTCGATGTCGGCGGCCAGATAATAATTGCCGGCGTAGAGCATGTACGAATCGCCGTTTTTGGAGGCGTTGGCCCCACCGTACAGCAGCTTGCCGTCAACGGAGGTCAGGGGGATCCAGGCTGTATTGCCGTGGGCCGCGTCCGTGCAGTCCGATCTGCCGCAGACAGCGTGCTCGTGCAGGGTGCCGCTGGAGAAGATGACGCTGTCACCCATCAGCCGCTTCGTGCAGCCGGGATAGGCATCGCTGGTGAAATACGAGATGGTATCCGCCGCCAGCTCCGTGCCGTCGGCGACGCGGACATAGCTGCCGTCGATGACGGGGTCCACTGTGGTGACGCCGATGCTGGCGCCGCTCTCCAGCGCGCCGCCCACATGAATGGTCTCGCGGCGGCCCAGATAGACGTTGTTGGCCGCGCCGTCCTTGCCTAGGTTGCCGGTGATGCACGGCGCGCCGGACACGGTGAGCTTGTTGCCGGCGCACACGCCGCCGCCCTTGCTGTTGCCGGAGGTGTTGCCGGAGATGGTGCCGCCGGTGATGGTACACGCGGCGCTCAGAATGACGTACACGCCGCCGCCATATTCCGCCGCCGTGTTGCCGGAGATGGTGCCGCCGGACATGTTGAAGACATCGGCCGCGTACACACCGCCGCCGCGCTTGGTGGCGTAGCCGGTGACCGCGGCATCGGTGGTGAAGTTGCCGGAGACAGAGCCGCCGGTCATATTGAACGTACCGGCCGTATATACGCCGGCGCCATCCTCATCGGACGAGTTGCCGGAGACACTGCCGCCGGACAGGGTGAACGCGCCGCTGTATACGTATACACCGCCGCCGTATTTGGCCTTGTTGCCGGAGACACTGCCGCCCAGCATGCGGAACGTGCTGCGGGTCATGTATACGCCGCCGCCCTTTTCGGCGGCGCTGTTGCCGGAGATGCTGCCGTCATACATGGTGAAGGTGCCGTCGGGGTCCAGATACACGCCGGTACCGGTGAGCCCATCGGCGTGGGTGATCCTGCCGGTGCCCTTGCAGTCGCTGAGGGTGAAGCTGCCGCCGTTGGCCAGCTTGATCGTGTTGGCGCCGTCCTTGCTGCAGATGATGTCGTAGCCGTTCAGGCACAGCACCACGCCGTCCACAGGCTGCCACTCGCTGCTCTGCGTTACGGACTGGGTCAGGTAGTAGTGACCCGCCTTGGTGATCTCGCTCAGGGAGGAAACGGCCGTCCAGGTCAGGACATCGGTGTGCGTCTCCCCGCCATGGCTGCATGCCGTGCCGCAGAGGAGGTGCTTGTGGGGCAGGCCGTTGTAGAGGTTGACCTCGTCGCCCTCCCGCAGGATGCCGTACTGACCGCCGGCATCGCTGGTGATGTTGCCCTCGTAATAGCCATTGTCCGCGCCGGTGGCAACGGCAATATGCTCACCGATGGCGGGCGCAGCATCAGCGGTCACGCCGATGCGGGCGCTCTCAGCCAGACCGCCCTCGCCGATGGCGAAAGTCGTGCCTGCGGTATTGCCCTTGGCCAGCTGAACATTGCAGGCGCTGCCGTCATTGTCGGTGTTGCCGGTGATGGTCACGCTGCCGGAGACGGTGAAGACGCTTCCGCTGCCGACATACACGCCGCCGCCACCGTACTTGGCGGTATTGCCGGAGATGCTGCCGCCGTACATGCGGAAGGGACTGTTGGCGAAGACATACACGCCGCCGCCCGCGCCATTGGTGGCAGTGTTGCCGGTGATCTCACCGCCATACATATTGAATGCGGTGCCCTTGCCCCCGCTGTTGGCTCCGTTGTCAAGAAGCACGCCGCTGCTGTGCTGGCTGACATTTCCGGAGATGCTGCCGCCGTACATGTTGAAGGTGCCGATGGCATATACGCCCTGACCGCTGTATTTTGTGCCGTCGGTCTGCTCCGCGTGGGTGATCCTGCCGTACTCGGCGCTGCCGCCCTTACAGTCGCAGAGGGTGAAGGTATAGTTTTTGCGGACCATGATGGTATAGCCATGGTTTGTATTGATGATGCTGTGGCCGTTGAGGCAGAGCACCACACCGTCGGCGGGCACCCAGATATCCGTCGTTTCGATGTCCTGAGTCAGGTAGTAATAGCCCGCTCTGGTGATCTTCGTCAGGTCGGAAATGGCCGTCCAGGTCAGGACCTTGGTGTGCTGCTCCCCGCCATGGCTGCATGCCGTGCCGCAGAGGAGGTGCTTGTGCGGAATCGCAGTCAGCGTCACCTCGCCGGCACGGTTCAGGTCGAACTTCATTCCGGAAGCGTCCGAGATAAAGTGATCGGTGAGCTGGTCGGCTGTCACATCCGGCATTTTGGCTTTCCAGCCCTCGGTGATCAGGCCATCGTGACCGCTCCCCAGCGTCACGCCCAGCTTCGAACCCTCCTTCAGCGCTCCGTCCAGGACGAAATGATCACTGGGGTAGCCGCTTACGCGGCCCAGGCAGACGTTATTGGCCTTGCCGTCTGTGGTGGAGTTGCCGGTGATCTTCACCGCGCCCTTGACATAGACGCGGTCGTTGCGCGTATACACGCCGCCGCCCGCAGTAGTGGCGGTGTTGTCGGTGATCTCGCCGCCGTACATATAAAACTTGCCGTAGCTGTTCCAGCCCACGCCGCCGCCATAGTCGGCGCTGTTGTTGGAGATGCTGCCGCCGTACATGGTGAACGACTGGCCTCCGATGGTCACACCGCCGCCGCCCTGGGCGTTGCTGTTGCTGATGCTGTTGCCGCTGATCTCACCGCCGTACATGGTGAAATAGCCGCCGCTCGTATCCACACCGCTCCTGTTGTTGCCGGTAATGCGGCCGCCGTACATATTGAACTTATTCTCGGTACGCACCTCTACGCCGACACCGCTGGCGCCGCTTGTATGGGTGATCTCACCGTAGGTGCCGCTGGTCCCCTTGCAGTCGCACAGGTTCAGCGTCGCCGTCGTCTGCTCATTGCTGACATAGATCGTGCGCTTAGCGGTGGTCTGGATGCTGTGACCGTTCAGACAGAGGTAGACTGTCCCTGTGGCGGTGGCGATATAAGCGTCCTCCAGATCGAGGTCGGTGGTCAGATAGTAGTCGCCCGCAGGGAGCCTGTAATAATATCCGACAACGGTATTGTCGGAGGTTTTGAGTTCTCTTTTCTCCCATACCGTGCCGTTTATTTTCAGTCCCTCAGCGTCCTGCGAGATCGCATTGTCGGAGAAGGAGATGGTTTTGGTGTGGGAGCCATAGGTGGCCAACCACTTCTCGCAGCCCTTGACGCCGCAGACGCAGTGGGCGTGTTCGCTGCTCTCCGCGCGCAAGGCCCATACGGACAGCGCATCGCGCTCCTCCTGGTCCGGCGCGGCGGTGTCCTTGTCGATGGTGTAGGCACCGCCGGTATCGGTGGTGCCGCCTGCCGTCTGTGCGGCGGCATCGGACGTCTCTGCAAATGCCGCCGTGGGCAGCATGGTCAGGCAGAGCGCCAGTGCCATGAACAGACTCAATACTCGTTTCTTCATGTGGGCCTCCTTCAGCGTATGTGCTCGCATTTTTTCGGTCATGCGCGGACGTGCGGATGGACAGCCCCGGCTGCCCGTGAAAAATCCTTGCATATTTACCGATTTTCTGTATGATGGTATCATACACCGTACGTTAACGTGCGATGCAAGAGTTTTTTGCGTTTTCAGGGGGATTTTATGAAAAAAGAACGAGATCTGTTTTCTGTCGGCGAAGTCGCGCGGGCGCTGAACATCACACGCCGCGCCATCCTCTACTACGAGGAATTCGGGCTGATCCGGCCGGATGTCAAGGACGGCGCCACGGGAAACCGCTACTATACCATTGATACCTTCGTCAAGCTCCGGACCATCCGTATCCTACAGAATCTGGGACTGTCCCTCAGCGACGTCCTCGGATATTTTGACGGCGACTTCGCGCTGGCACCGCTGATCCGGCGGCTGGAGGCGCAGCGGGACGAGCTGGACCGGCATATCGAGAGCCTGCGGGAGCGGTCCGGCGCGGAGCCGCCGCAGGTGAAGCTGATCCGACTGCTGCCGCAGACCGTCTATCGCCGCGTGTGCGCGGCGGCCACCGTGGCGGAGCGGACGACGCTGCTCCGCAGCACTGCGCTGGAGGGGATGCGGCTCTACGGCACAGACATCTCCCACCGGATGTACCTGGTGGAGTCACCCATCGACAAACCGGATCGGGTGGCGTTCTGCGTGGCTATCCCGCCGGAGAGCCGGGGGGAGTACGTGGAGACCCTGCCGGCAGCGCCGGCCCTCAGTCTCTACCACCACGGTGCGTATGAGCAGCTGCCTGCGGTGGTGAAGCAGCTCCTGACCAGCGCACGGGAACAGGGGCTTACGCCTGCGGGCACGATCCGCCGTATTTATCTGGAGGGTCCGCCCCAGCACAAGGACCCCGCAAAGTTCATCACACAGGTACTTCTGCCGGTGCTGGAGCGGTAGGGGGCGATCGACGGCTTCACCGCCGCGTCAGAATTCTTCACACCGAATTCCTGTTGGATGCAGGGCGCCCGGGGCATGAACGATTCCGGCCCCTCATAAGTAAAACCTCCTATTGCGGTATACTGGTAAAGGGTTGGCAACCACATTACCAGAGCAATAGGAGGTTTTATACAGATATGGAGCTCTGCGGAGGAATCCGTCAGGCACTCTTTTTGTTTACTTCTCGATGACCACCTTGCCGTCCCGCAGCCGCACGTGTGCGGTGTCGCCGGACTTCAGCTCGCCCTCCAGCATTTTCTCGGCCACAGCATCCTCCACCATGTTCTGGATGGCACGGCGCAGGGGCCGCGCACCGTACTGGGGATCGAAGCCGTCCCGGGCCAGCTCGGCCACGGCGTCGTCGTCCGCTGCCAGCGTGATGCCCTGCTGGGCCATGCGCGCGCCGGTAACGTCCAGCATACGGCGGGCAATCTGGCGGATGTTGTCCTCCGTCAGCTGACGGAACACGATGATCTCGTCGATACGGTTCAGGAACTCGGGGCGGAACGTCCGCTTCAGGTCGGCCATCACGGCATCGCGGATGCGGCTGAACCGCACCTCCTCGGACTCCTTCTCGCCCTTCTCGCTGCCGTCGAAGCCAAGGCGCGCCGCATCGGCGGTGATGTTCTTGGCACCTACATTGGAGGTCATGACGATGATGGTGTTCTTGAAGTCTACCTTCCGGCCCTGGGAGTCGGTGACGATACCGTCCTCCAGGATCTGCAGCAGGATGTTCCACACATCCTCGTGGGCCTTTTCGATCT
>ERZ773235.2149-NODE-2149-length-17489-cov-7.572731_pt1 | contig 17489 bp, 15 predicted proteins | sample MGYA00580522_ERZ773235 | MGnify/ENA primary metagenome ERZ773235 (study PRJEB29015, sample SAMEA2737797) | human gut metagenome | biome: human gut; feature: human-associated habitat; material: faeces | place: China | collected 2012 ...
GATCGTCCATGATCTCCAGCCCGATGGTGCCCTGCCCCGCGATGACCATCGGGTCATCAAACGGGTGGATGAACGTCGCGCCCGTTTCCTGCTGAATCCGGCAGGCCTCGGCATATGCGTCGTCGTATACGCTGCCGTGGAGCACGACGTTCGCGCCCAGCTCGCGCGTGGCCTTCACCTTGGAGAGCGGCGCGCCCGCAGGCATGACGATGGTTGCCGGAACGCCGAATGCCCTCGCCGCCAGCGCAACGCCCTGCGCATGGTTGCCCGCCGACGACGCGATCACGCCGCAGGCGCGCTCCTCCTCGCTGAGGCTGGCGATTTTGATATACGCGCCGCGCACCTTGAACGAGCCGGTGTTCTGCAAATCCTCGGTTTTCAAGTAGATCTGGCTGTGCTCGTCGGAAAGCGCCTTGAACTGCACAAGCCCCGTCCGCTGCGCCACGCCCTTCAGGCGCTCGCGCGCTTCCAGAATCGTTCCCAGCGTAAATGCCATTTCATTTCTCTCCTGCACGGCGTTTCCTCCTCAGGCCTGTTCTCTGGCCATTTCGTAAATCATAATGCCGGCGGCAACCGCCGCGTTGAGCGATTCCGCGCCGCCGCGCATCGGCAGCGCCAGATGGTGGGTCGCCGCGTCGCGGACGGGCCTGCTGATGCCCTGCCCCTCGCTGCCAATCACCAGAATCGCCTTGCCGCGCGGGCAGCAGGCGTAAAAATCCTGCCCGCCGAGTTCGGTCGCCGCAATGGCATAGCCCTCGCGCTTCATCGCTTCCAGCGTTCCCGGCAGGTCGTTCGTCGGCAGCACCGGCACGCGGAACACGCTGCCCATCGTCGCCCTCAGCGTCTTTGCGCCGTAGAGATCCGCGCAGCCTGGGCCGAGGATCGCGCCGTCAAACCCCGCCGCATCCGCCGTGCGCAAAATCGTGCCGACGTTGCCGGGGTCCTGTACCCCGTCGAGCGCGACGAGCCGATGCCCCGTAAGCGCCTTCGGCGGCTGGGGAATCCGCGCCGTGCAGACGACGCCTTGCGGCGTTTTCGCCGTGCTGACCGCCTGCATCACCGCCGTTGAAACGACGTACAGCTCGCAGCCCGCGCTTTCCGCCTGCTCGATCATCGGCGCATATTCCGCCTCGCGCCCTTTTTCGATAAAGAGCGCCTGAGCGAGCCGCAGCGCGACTGCTTCGCCCACCAGCTTGGCGCTTTCGCAAACAAAAAGGCCGTTTTCTCGACGCGCCCTCGGTTTTTGAAGCTCCCGCAAAAGCTGAACGGCAGCATTGTGTACGCTCGTAATTTCCTTCATGTCGATCCTCCCCGTGGACGTATAAACGCATTTTACAGCAAAATGCGCCGCAATGCAAGAAAAAGCTATCCCTTCCGTGCGGAAAGAATAGCTTCTGATTCATGCTTTCGATGAGTTTTTTTCATCATAAAGAAAAGCGAGATCGCGATTGCCGTCACCATCTCGCAGATTCCGCATGAGCTGCGCCGCGAAAACCCTTTCCACCAAACAGCGTGAAGCCGATTGTTTTCTGCCTTTACTCATGCTATAATCTTTTTGTCAGTCTCTACTGACAAGCACGGCGGAAGGGCGGATACCTCATTTTATCCAATCGGTGAAAGGAGGTGAAGCCCATGCAAAAGCTGAAAGTAAAGAGAACCAAGCGAAAGACAATCACGGAAACGGAGATTGTTGAGTACCAATTTTTCTCAGAGCCTTCCGGTCGGACTGCCGCTGTCGAGGCCCATCAAAACCCCGACAACAATAAAAGCGAGATCGTGATTGCCGTCACCATCTCGCAAGTCCGCAAGGGCTAACATCACCAAAACCCTTTCGTCGTGCTTTTATTATAGCGGATTTCATCGCGGAATGCAAGCAAAATCCAACGGATTTTCCTGCGTTTCCGCGATGTTTTCTTTTTCAAACCGCTTAGATGCAGCAGAACATCGGATAATACATCATCCGACCGCCGCCGCAGCAGGCGCAGCACAGGTTCAGCATCAGGATGGTTGTGCAGACGCTGTTCATGCCGCCGGTTCTGCGGCCGTATTCCTGCCCCTGCTGGCTGTACCAGCTTCCGCCGCCCTGAAGCTGGCTGAGAAGCTGCTGATACTGCATGTTGCCCGGCTCCATGCTCGCGGCCTGTCTGGCGTATTCCATGGCCTGCGCGTTGTTGTGCAGGCCGCTCTGCGCCAGCGCGCTGAGGAAATACCAGCGGGCGTTCCGCTTTCCGGGGGGCACGCTGCCCAGCGCGTTGAGCGCCTCGGCATAGTGGCCGGTGTCGATGTAGTTCTTCGCCGCGCGCATCTCGATGGAATCATCCTGCCGCGTCTGGCCATATCCGCCGTAGCCCGCGTTGCCGTAGGGATTTCCGCCGTATGCGCCCCAGAACGAGGCAAACGGATCGTCATACTGCGGCTGGCGCTGCTGCTGCGCGCCGCCGTTATAGCCGCTGCCCGCGCGCTGGCCGCCGCCCTGCCGACGGTGCATGATCTCCTCATACGCCTGCTGAACTTCCATGAATTTCTTTTCAGCCTGCGCGGCGTCCGGCTTGCCCACGTTCGCATCGGGATGATACCGCTTGCAGAGCGTTCGATAGGCCTTCTTCACCTCGTCGTCGCTGGCCGTCGGGGATACGCCTAAAACCTGATACGGATCTGTCATTGCTTGCTTTTCGCCTTTCTTCGCTCACATGCGCCCTCAAAGCGCAGCCATATGCCCGAATAGAGGATGTTGCGCATGATCGGCGCATCCTCAAGCAGCGGCAGGCACTCAAACGCCCTGCACGCGCGAGCCATCATATCCTCCAGCATCATGCGGCTCTCAGCCTCAAATTCCGGCCTTTCAAACCGCTCGACGAGGGGATTGTAATTCTTCTTTTTGATATCCTGCTCGACGTCCTCAAAGCTGTCGCACAGGTAGATGAATTTGCCGAGGTAAAAGCCCAGTTCGCGCAAATCCCGCTCGTAAACGTCCTTCTTCCAGACGTACAATTCGCCGAGCATTTCGCCCGAAAGGTTCGCCGCCGCGTCGAGGTTCATGTCGTTCCTGCGTTCCACCTCGTGCAGCCGGGCGACGTATCGCTCCACCGCTTCCTTCTGCCGGGGGAGCGCATTGCCCGCGCGCCCCGCCGCCGCTTTGAGCAGCGCGCTTTCGGCGAGCCTGTCCACGCGCCGTTCGTCTTCCCAGCCGTCGCGCAGATCGTAGTAGGAGATCAGCGCGCTCAGATCCGCGCAGTAATCAATGGCGTCGTTGCCCAGCATCAGCCGCTTTTCGATGGGATGAAACGCGCACCGGCGCATTTCGCCGCTCGTCTGCGGCTCATACAGCGAGGTCAGCAGCATGGATAAAAACGTCATCTCAAAACTGAGCGCCATTCGGCAGGCTTTGCCGCAGCGCCGGCCGATGGCGCGGCACAGCCCGCAGTAAAACCCGCGATATCGGTCAAATTCGCGGAACTTGAGTTCCTCCTTGCGGACGGTCATCACGCCGAGCACGGCCGCGCCCCCTTTCCTTCCCCGCTTTTATGCGTTCGCTTCTGTATCTGCTTCCATACTCGCTGGATTATAACATAACAGCCCGACGCAGACAAGCGTTGTGGGCTGAAATGTCGGTTTTGAGGGTTATTTTCTGCGCATCGGCAGCGTCACGAAATACACCGCCGCGCAGCAGAGCACAATCGCCGCGCCCGCGCTCGTGTTGAGGTAATACGACAGCGCCAGCCCGATCACGCCGCAGCAAAGCGCGATGATCACGCTCGTGCGCATATACCCCGCCGCGCTGCGCGCAACGTTGCGGGAGGCCGCCGCCGGAAGAATCAGCAGCGAGTTAATCAGCATCACGCCGACCCAGCGAATGGACACCATCACCGCGACGGCGACCAGCATCGTGAACGCATATTCCGTCATCCGGGAGCGAATCCCGCGGCTCTGCGCCAGCGGCGCGTTGACGCTGGTAATCAGCAGCGGGTTAAACAGAAAAACCCAGCAGGCGATTGTGCCGACCAGCGCCAGCAGCAGCGCCAGCAAATCGCCCTGCGCCACGGAGAGCACGTCGCCCACCAGCACGGAGGAATATTTGGCAAACGCGCCGCCGCGCGAGAGCACGACGAGCCCCAGCGCAATCGAGGTGGAGGAGAACACGCTGATGATCGTGTCCGCGCTCATTTTGGAATGATGCTTCACAAACGTGATGAGCACCGCCCAGATCAGGCCGAACAGCAGCATCGCGCTCATCTGGCTCTGCCAGCCGAGCACCACGCCGATGGCGATACCCGTCAGCGCGCTGTGCCCCAGCGCATCCGAAAAGAACGCCATCTTGTTATCCACCGCCATCGTGCCCAGCATGCCGAACAGCGGGGTGAGCAGCACAATGGCAATCAGCGCGTTCTTCATAAAGGTATAATGCAGCCACTCAAAGGGCAGAAGCGTGTCCATCAGGGCATATACGCCGCTCATACGTGCCCTCCTCTCGTATAAAACACCTGCGCGAATTCCTCGCTGTCAAAGACGGTTTCCGGGTCGCCCTGCCGCACGATCGTGCCCTGCATCAGCGCCACGCGGTCGGCGTAGCGGCGCACCACGTCCAGATCGTGCGACACGAGCAGAATCGCCATGTGGTTGGTGCGCTTCAGCTCGTCCACCGTCTGATAAAACGACTCCAGCCCGTTTTGATCCACGCCGGAGACCGGCTCATCCAGAATCAGCAGATCGGGCTGCGGGGTCAGCGCCAGCGCCAGCAGCACACGCTGCAATTCGCCGCCGGAAAGCGCGCCCAGCGGGCGCTTGCAGAGCCTCTCGCTGTGCGTTCTCGCCAGCGCGGCCATCACCTTTTCGCGCGTCTTTTTGCTCACGCCGAGGAAGACCGGCCTTCTGGAAAGCGACGCGGCCATGAAATCCGTGACCGTCACCGGGGAGGAACGGTCGAATTCGAGCTGCTGGGGCACGTAGCCCGTGCGCACGTCCGCCGCCGGCCGGCCGTCCGTGGTCAGATGGCGGATGACGCCCTTGTATTCCACCTGTCCCAGCAGCGCGCGGATGAGCGTCGTCTTGCCCGCGCCGTTCGCGCCGATGAGCGCGGTCAGCTCGCCGCAATGGATGTGCAGGTTGACGTCGTGCAGAAGCTGCTGATTGCCCGCCGATACGCTCAGGTGATCGACCTCGATGCGACAGAGCCTGCACGGCGCATGGCCGGGGCAGTTCACATGCGCGTGACCGGCGTGGTCATGCGTAATCTGAGGCTGAACCGTTTTTTTCTGCGTCATTTGGAAAGCGCCTCCGTGAGTACCCTTGCGTTTTCGCGCATGATGGTTTCGTAGCTTTCTTTTGTGCCGTCGCCGGATACGCACGGGTCAAGCGTATAAATGGAAGCACCCGTCTCCCGCGCGATGGTTTCGGCGGCCTTCTGCGGGTACTGCGGCTCGACAAACAGCGTTCGAATCCCCAGCGTCGTCACCAAATCGCAGGTATCGGCGATGTCGCGCGTACTCGGCTCTTCGCCCGGTTCGTTGGCGATCACGCCGGCCACATGCAGGCCATACGCATCGGCAAAATACGCGAACGCCTCGTGGAATGTGATGATGTCCGCGCCCGCAAACGGCGCAAGCTGCGCCTTCAGCTCGCCGTCAAGCGCCGTCAGGCGCTCGATATAGCCCGCCGCATTCTCCTGGTATGCCGCCGCGTGCGCCGGGTCGGCCTCGGCCAGCCCGTCCGCGATGTTCTGCACCTGCTTTATCGCGCGGCTCGGATCCAGCCAGACGTGCGCGTTATAAAGCTCGTCATGCTCGTCGTGCGCATGCGCGTCGTGGTCGTGCGCCTCGTCGCTGGGGAACATGGCAATGCCCTCGCTCGCGTCGATGACCGGCAGATCCGCGCGCAGGGTGAGCACCTTATCCATAAACTGCTCCATCCCGCCGCCGTTGATGACCAGCGCGTCCGCGCCCTCCAGCGTCACCATGTCGCGGGTTTGGAGCTGATAATCGTGCAGACAGCCGACGTTCTGCTCCGCCATGTTCTGCACCGTCACGCCGTCGATTCCGTCCGTCACGTTGAGCGTCAGCACATACATCGGGTAAAAGCTCGTGACAATCGTGGTCTGCCCGTTCGTCTGCGCCGCGCAGCCCGTGGCAAGCAGCGCCAAAAGCGCCGTCGCCAGCGCCCAAATCGTTTTTTTCTTCATCGGGGATATTCCTTTCCTTGGGTCAAAAAGCCATATAGGCATACACATACGACTTTTCTTTTTCGCGCAGCTTTCCGTTTTTTCCTGCTTTTCCGCCGAAAAAGGATGATTTTTCTTGCCGCGCCGTTTCAAAAACCATTTGCTATCCATTAACCGCCCTTTATACTAATTCGCAGTTAAAATGCTTAACAGAGCGCATCAGATTTTTTGTTCTGACGAAGCCAAGTGAAGTGAGGCGTACTGGAGGTACGTTGAACGGAACGAGGCAAAGTCAGAGCGAAAAAGATGGTGCGCGGATTAAGCCATTTTAACAAGAATTAGTATTACATCGCTTGTATCTTGTTTCCTTCTATGGTATACTTCCCCTATATTCCTGAATGTAAGGGGGGTTTACGTATGGCTTACGCTTCCTCCATTGATTTTTCCGGCGGCCTCGCGCTGAACGGGAACGATCCGTCGTTCTACCTCGCCCATCTCCGCCGCTTTGCGCAGGATACCTCGCTCCTGCCGCTGAGCGACGCGCTGGCGCAGGGCGACGTTCATCAGGCATTTTTGCTTGCGCACACGCTCAAGGGGATTTCCGCGCAGTTGGCCGTCACCTGCGTCTATCGCCCCGCCGCCGTGCTCTGCGATCTTCTGCGCGACGGCAGCGCAGACCGTCTGCCGCAGGCGCAGGAGGCGTTCTTTGCGCTGGTCGCCGGGCTTGAAGAAGCGCGTTCGGAGATCGAGCGGTATTGACGTCCGCCCTCTGCGCAGAACATGCTAAGCGCCGAATCGGAGTGTTTTTTGCTTTTTACGAAAGAAGGGTCAGTTTCGCCCTTCTTTTGTTTATATTTCCGTTATATTTCCGTATCTAAGCGCGGGAAACGCGCCCTGCCGCCGCGCGCCGTCAATCCGTTTGTATTTTTGCCCCCTTTGTGGTATCATAATCGTGACTGAATATCATCTGAAAGAGGAGAACGCCATGTCTCAGCCGGATACCTTTGTCATCGTGGATGGCAACAGCCTCATGCACCGCGCTTTCCACGCCCTGCCTCCGCTTTCCAACGAGGACGGCGTGTTTACCAACGCCGTTTTCGGCTTTCTTTCCATGCTCTTCAAGGTCATCGGCGACGAGCAGCCGCGCTATCTGGCGGTGGCGTTCGATCTTCACGGGCCGACCTTCCGCCACACGGATTACAGCGAGTACAAGGCGGGGCGCAAGCCGACCGCGCCGGAATTGAAGCCGCAGTTCGACCTCGTGCGCGAATGCCTGACGAAAATGGGGGTCAAAATCCTGACCTGCCCGACCTTCGAGGCCGACGACATCCTCGGCACGTTTGCCCGCCGCTGCGAGGAAGCGGGGATTCCCGCCCTGCTCGTCACGGGCGACCGCGATTCCATGCAGCTCGTCACCGAAACGAGCAGCGTGCTCTACACCCGGCGCGGCGTGAGCGACGTGGTGCGCTACACGCCGGAAAAGGTGCTCGAGGATTTCGGCGTAACCCCGGCGCAGATCCCCGATCTCAAGGGGCTGATGGGCGACGCGAGCGACAACATCCCCGGCGTTCCCGGCATCGGCGAAAAAACGGCGGTCAGGCTGCTGACCGCCTACGGCACGCTGGAAAACGCGCTCGATCATGCCGACGCCGATCTCAAGGGCAAGCAGCGCGAAAAGCTGCTCGACGGGCGCATGTCCGGCCTGATGAGCAAGAAAATCGCAACCATCACGCGCTACGTGCCGCTGGACGACGTGACGCTGGAGGATTGCCGTCTCGGCGATATGACGGGCGTGCTGCCGCTGTTCGAGCAGCTCGGCCTCAAGACGCTGGCCAGCCGCCTTTCGCAGCTTTCCGGTTCGCACGCGGCGAATCGCGCGCCCGACGTGCCGCAGATCGTCTGGCAGGACGAGCTGACGCTGGCCGATGAAGCCGCCGTTGCCGCCTTTATCGCCGCGCTGCCGGAAGCCGCGCGCGTCGCGCTGCTCATGCGGGAAGACGGCGTTTCCCTCGCGGCCGAAAACGGCGCGCAGGCTGTCGTGCCCTATGCGCAGGGGCTTCTGGGCGGCGGGCTTGATCCGCTGTGCGCGGCCAAGGCGCTCTCCCCCCTGCTGACGGGCGCGCGCCCGCTCGTGCTCTTCGGCGCAAAGCGGCTGAAAACCGAGCTTGCGCCGTGGAACATCGCCGTCTCCGCGCCGTTTGACGACGACCAGCTCATGCAGTATCTGCTCGCGCCGCAAAACGGCAAATACGAAGCGCCGGAAGGCGCCGCCGCGCTCATGCAGCAGACGCTTGCCGATGAGCGCGCGCTCGACGAGCAGGAGATGACCCGGCTCTACCGCGAAATCGAGCTTCCGCTGCTCGCCACGCTTTACGATATGGAGCGCGATGGTTTCCTCGTCGATCGCGACGAGCTGAACCGGCTGGGCGAGCAATACGACGCGCAGATCGCCGAGCTGAAAAACGAGATCTTTTCGCTCTGCGGCGTTGCGCCGTTCAACCTGAACAGCCCGCAGCAGCTGGGCGGCGTTCTCTTCGATACGCTCGGCCTGCCCGCCAAAAAGAAGACCGCGCGCGGCTATTCCACCGACGCGGACACCCTCGGCGAGCTGGCGGAGCTGCACCCGGCCGTGGAAAAGATTCTGCTCTATCGGCAGGTCGCCAAGCTCAAGAGCACCTATATCGACGGCCTGCTCCGGCTGACGGGGCGCGACGGGCGCATCCACACGTGGTTCGACCAGACCATCGCCGCGACGGGGCGCATCTCCTCCAGCGAGCCGAATTTGCAGAATATCCCCGTGCGCACACCGATGGGGCGCGAAATCCGCCGCGCGTTCATCGCCCCGGCGGGCAGCGTGCTCGTCGATGCGGATTATTCGCAGATCGAGCTTCGGCTTCTCGCCCATCTTTCCGGCGACGAGGCCATGTGCGAGGCCTTCACCCTCGGCCAGGACATCCACGCCCGAACGGCGGCGGAGGTCTACGGTGTGCCGCTCGCCGAGGTCACGCCGCAGATGCGTTCCAGCGCGAAGGCCGTCAATTTCGGCATCGTCTACGGCATCAGCGATTTCGGTCTGGCCGCCAACCTGCATATTTCCCGCAAGGAGGCCGCCGAATTCATCGCGCGCTACTCCGCCCGCTATCCGGCGATCCATCGGTTTATGGAAGCGTGCGTCAGTCAGGGAAAGGCGGAGGGCTATTCCGTCACGATGTATGGCCGCCGCCGTCCGCTGCCGGAATTGAGCAGCCCGAATTACAACCGCCGCCAGTTCGGCGAGCGCGCCGCGATGAACACGCCGGTGCAGGGTGCCGCGGCAGATATCATCAAAATCGCGATGAACGCCGTCCACGATGAGCTGAAAGCCGCCGGGCTGGCCGCGAAGCTGATTTTGCAGGTGCACGACGAATTGATCGTCGAAGCGCCGGAAGCGGAACGCGAGCAGGTAGAGGCGCTGCTGCGCCGCTGCATGGAAAACGCCGCCTCCCTGCGTGTGCCGCTGATTGCGGACGTTCATTCCGGGCGCTCGTGGTATGATACGAAGTAAGAACGATGGGGCTGCCGCCCCAAACCCCGCTTGAGGGATTTCATCCCTCAAACTCCCTTCTTCGCTTCGCGCCTATGATTGATTACACGTAAATCGGATAAGCAAGCCTTGCATGAATTGCCCCTCTTTCTTCGTCTATTCATTATCTTACATTCATTTATGCGGGAAGTCCGGAAACCTCGGGTTTCCGGTGGGGCTTGGGGCAAATCCCCAACGTTCCCAACGTCCCCCGCCTCTCGGAGGACATCTATGAAAATCGGTTTGACCGGTTCCATCGCCTGCGGAAAAAGCACCGTCAGCCAGTATCTCAGGCAAAAGGGTTGTTTCATCGTCGATGCGGATGCGATTTCCCGCGCACTGACCGCCGACGGCGGCGCGGCGCTGCCCGAAATCCGCCGGGCGTTCGGCGACGACGTGTTTTCCGGCGCTTCGCTCGACCGTGCAAAGCTCGGCCAGCTCGTCTTTGCCGACGCGCAGAAGCGCGAAACGCTCAACGCCATTCTCCACCCGATGATCCTTTTGGAAATCAGGCGTCAGCTCGACCGCCTCGACGCGCCGGGGCAGATCGTCGTCGGCGACGTTCCGCTGCTGTTCGAGTGCGGAATGACCTCCATGTTCGATACCGTCTGGGTCGTCCGCGCGGCGCGGGAAACGCAGATTCAGCGCCTTTTCGAGCGCGACGGGCTGAGCCGTGAGCAGGCCGAGCGCCGCATTGATTCGCAGATGCCGCCGGATGAAAAGATCCGCCGCGCAAACGCCGTCATTGATACCGACGGTTCCATCGAGCAGACGCACCGACAGGTGGACGCGCTGCTGGAGGCCGCCGTTTCCGGCGCGCCGGTTCGGCGCAGACGGCCGCCGCAGCCCCTTCATCTTTCCGACGACGCTTTGCCGGAAAGGCCGCCCGTCCCGCGGCGCGCCGTCCGCACCCTGACGATTGAAACGGAGGAAGAAGCGCCCCGCCGCCATGGCCGCGCGCGCTCCCCGTTTGACGGCCTGCCGTCGCCGGTTCGCTTTTTCGCGCTGGCGCTGGCGGTGATTCTGCTCGTCACGGGCGCGGTTTCCGTCACGAAGACCTATCTCGCCAAGCAGGAGGAACGCCGCAGGCTCGAAGCCGAGGCCGCCGAGCGCGCGCAGCATCCGCTCTATTACGGCGATCTCATCACGCTGTACGCCGCCGAGCAGAGCCTCGACCCGGCGCTCGTCTCCGCCGTCATCCTCTGCGAATCGAGCTTCGATCCGCGGGCCGAAAGCCGGCTGGGCGCGCGCGGGCTGATGCAGCTCATGCCCGATACCGCCGAATGGGTCGCCCACAAGTACAAGGAGGACGGCGCGGGCTACTCGTTCGACAAGCTCTACGACCCGGAAACCAACATCCGCTATGGCACGTGGTATCTGGGGTATCTCTCCCGCCGGTTTGACGGCGACGCGACCAAGATCGTCTGCGCCTATCACGCCGGTCAGGGCAACGTGGACAGTTGGCTGAAAAATCCGCAATACAGCGCCGACGGCGTGACGCTGGACGTCATCCCCACGCAGGATACGGCGACGTATGCCTCCCGCGTACTGCGCGCCCGCGACGTTTACCGCAAATACTATTTCCCCGTGGAAACCCCCGAACCGACCGAATCATAAGGAGCTTTGTTCATGCGCATTTCCCGTTTTGCCGCGCTGCTGCTGGCCTGCGCGCTGCTGGTTCTTCCCGCCGCCGGTCTGGCCGCGTCCACGTCCCTCTCCGTCGCCATCGTGGCGGACGATCACCTCGCCCTTCGCCCGCTGGAATTGAACCATCGCGACGTGGTGAGCCTGCTGAATCTGGTCTACGAGGGGCTGTTTGAGATCGACGACAATTATCAGCCCCAGCCCAAGCTGGCCTATGCGTACAGCTTTTCCAACGACGGCCGCAAGGTGCAGGTCACGCTCCGCGACGACATCTCCTTCCACAACGGCCAGACGCTCACCAGCGCGGACGTGGTGGCGACGCTGGATTACATGCTCGAGCTGGCCGGTTTCGACGAGAATCTCGATTCCGAGGTGCCCGTCGCCGACCGCGGCCTGTATTACTCGACCTTCTATTCCATCAAGTCGTGGGAGGCGACGGACGAGCAAACCATCGTCTTCACCCTGCGCCGCGCCAGCTACGGCTCGCTCTACGCGCTGACCTTCCCGATTCTCCCGGCCTCGCAGGTCGCCGCCGACATGCCCGCCGGTACCGGGCCGTATAAATACGACGGCTACGAGCAGGGCAGCGCCATCTGGCTGACCGCCAACGACGGATGGTGGAACCGCCCGCCGCAGGTGCGCTATGTCCGCGCCAGCATCTACGATACCGCCGAGCAGGCGCTCAACGCCTTTGATACGCAGAGCGTCGATATCGCCATGACGCGCTCTATCAACGCCTCGCGTTACAGCGGTTCGCTCAATACCTTCTCCATCACCGCGCGCACCCGGCAGCTCGAGGTGCTGCTCGTCAACCGCGCGTATAAGGATTTCAAGAGCGACGACAACGGCCAGAACCTCCTGCGGCAGGCGATTTCCTACGCCATCAACCGCAGCGAGCTGATCTCCTCCGCGTATCAGAACATGGCGACCGTCGCCTATACCCCGATTCCCTCCGGCACATGGCTCTCCAACGAATCGACCATCCGCGACATTTACGACCCGCTGATGGCCGCGTCCCTGCTGGACAGCGCGGGCTACAAGCTCGCCGACGACGGCAACCGCTACAAGGACGGCAAGAAGATGGAATCCCTGCGCCTGCTCGTCTACGACGAGCCCGGTTCCACCGCGCGCACCAACGCCGCCAACAAGATCGTCGATCAGCTTGCCGCCGTCGGCATCCCGGCTTACGTCGCCACGTGGTCGCGCGAAAGCGTGCAGACCAAGCTCGTCAGCGGCGACTATTCCATCGCCATGTGCGGCTTCAATTTCGACGTGTCCCCCGACCCCGGCTTCACACTGACCTCCACCGCGAGCTGTAACTACACGCGCTATCGCTCCAACGACATGAACGACCTCATCACCCAGCTGCGCAAGAGCTACACCGCCGACAGCTATAAAAACGCGATGAGCCTCATTCAGGATCAATTCGAGCAGGATCAGCCGTATATCTGCCTGTATTGGCGCTCGGCGGTGCTGCTCTCCCGCGAGACGTTCACCGATGTGCGCGACGTGCGCGAGCTGGAGATGCTCAGGGGCATTGAGAATTATGGGAATTAAATGCTTATACTAATTCGCAGTTAAAATGCTTAACAGAGCGCATCAGATTTTTTGTTCTGACGAAGCCAAGTGAAGTGAGGCGTACTGGAGGTACGTTGAACGGAACGAGGCAAAGTCAGAGCGAAAAAGATGGTGCGCGGATTAAGCCATTTTAACAAGAATTAGTATTACTCCACCCATTCCCGGCATAGCAAAAGAACCGCCAAAATCGGCGGTTCTTTGCATTTCAGATTTTCAATTTCGTTTACGCGCGCTCCTCGATCTGCTTACAGAGCTTGCCGAGGAACTCGTCGAGCGTCATGGTCACGGTCTCGTCGGTGTCGCGGTCGCGGACGGAGACGGTGTTCGTCTCCACTTCCTTCGCGCCGATAATCAGCATGTACGGCACACGATCCACCTGACGCGCCTCGCGGATCTTGTAGCCGATCTTCTCGTTGCGGGTATCCAGCTCGCAGCGGATCATCTTCTCGCGCAGCGCCTCGTAGACTTCCTTCGCGTAATCCATGCTCTTGTCGGAAACCGGCAGAACCTTCACCTGCGTCGGCGCGAGCCACGTCGGGAACTTGCCCGCGAAATGCTCGGTCAGGATGCCGATGAAACGCTCGATAGAGCCGAAGCAGACGCGATGGATCATAATCGGGCGCTGACGGCTGCCGTCCTCGGCGATGTATTCCAGACCGAAGTTGAGCGGCATCTGGAAGTCGAGCTGAATCGTGCCGCACTGCCAGGTGCGTCCCAGACTGTCGCGCAGGTGGAAGTCGATCTTCGGGCCGTAGAACGCGCCGTCGCCCTCGTTGACGATATACGGCATGTTGAGCTTCTCCAGCGCCTTAATCAGGCCGTTGGTCGCCGCCTCCCAATCCTCGTCGCTGCCCATGCTGTTCTCCGGGCGGGTGGAAAGCTCGACGAAGTAATCAAAGCCGAACTTGCTGTACACCTGATTGATGAGGCCGACCACGCCGATGATCTCGTCGGTGATCTGGTCGGGACGCATGAAGATATGCGCGTCGTCCTGCGTGAAGCAGCGCACGCGGAACAGGCCGTGCAGCGCGCCCTTCAGCTCGTGGCGATGGACAAGACCCAGCTCGCCCACGCGCAGCGGCAGCTCGCGATAGGAATGCGGCTGGCTGCGGTAGACCATCACGCCGCCCGGGCAGTTCATCGGCTTGATGCAGTAATCCTCGCCGTCGATCTTGGTGGCGTACATGTTGTCCTTGTAATGATCCCAGTGGCCGCTCGTCTCCCACAGGTGGCGGTTCATAATCAGCGGCGTGGAAACCTCGACGTAATTCGCCTTGTAGTGGATTTCGCGCCAGTAATCAATCAGCGCGTTCTTGAGCGCCATGCCCTTGGGCAGGAAGAACGGGAAGCCCGGGCCCTCGTCGCAGAGCATGAACAGGTTCATTTCCTTGCCGATGCGGCGATGGTCGCGGCGGGCGGCCTCCTCCATCAGCTTGTTGTATTCCTCCAGCTCCTCGCGGGTGCGGAACGCCGTGCCGCCGATGCGGGTGAGCATGATGTTGTTCTTGTCGTTCTTCCAGTATGCGCCGGAAAGCTGGGTCAGCTTAAACGCCTTGAGCGCCTTGGTGTAGGTCAGGTGCGGGCCAACGCACATGTCGATGTATTCGCCCTGCTGGTAGAAGCTGAGCACCGCGTCCTCCGGCAGATCGCCGATGTGCTCGACCTTGTAGATTTCGCCGCGCTCCTCCATCAGCTTGACCGCGTCCTCGCGGCTGAGCACGAACGGCTTGATCGGCAGGTTTTCCTTGACGATCTTCGCCATCTCCGCCTCAATCGCGGGCAGATCCTCGTCGGAGAGCTTCTTGTCGCCCAGATCGACGTCGTAATAGAAGCCCTTCTCGGTCGCCGGGCCGTAAGCGAAATGCGCCTCCGGATACAGGCGCTTCACCGCCTGCGCGAGAATGTGCGCGGCCGTGTGGCGGATGACGTGCAGCTCCTCGTCTTCCGGGCACTCGGCAACATGGCCGTCGTTGTAAATAACCTTCATGGTGATCTTCTCCTCTTCTTTGAAATTTGAATCGGTTGGGACGAATCAAAAAACGCTCGTCCCTCGCGTTTTGCTGAGGGACGAGCGATCAAAATCTAGCCCGTGGTTCCACCCTGATTGGTTCTCTTTGGCGCTGTATCGCGCGCCGCGCGGCTTAATCAAAAGGTGGTTTTCGCCCCGCGCCCGCCGACGCGCTTCCAGCCGACGGCGCGTCTCTCTTGAGGCTCTGCGATGGGGTTACTCTTCTTTCTCATCTCAAGTGAGCACAGTATAAACCACACGGCGGGAAAAGTCAAGACGGAAAATGATTATTCCTGCCTGCTCAACTGGGTATGATACAGCGCGGCGTATGCGCCGCCCGCCTTGAGCAGGCGCTCGTGCGTGCCCTGCTCGACGATCTTGCCGTGGTCGATGACCAGAATCACGTCGGCCTGACGGATCGTCGAAAGCCTGTGCGCGATGACGAACGAGGTCGTGCCCTGCATCAGCGTGTGCGTCGCCTTTTGAATCAGCATTTCGGTTTCCGTGTCCACGGAGCTGGTCGCCTCGTCGAGCACAAAAATCTTCGGCCGGGCGATCACCGCGCGGGCGAAGGAAATGAGCTGCTTTTCGCCGGTGGAGAGCTTGTCGCCGCATTCGCCGACATCCGTATCGTAGCCCTGTTCGAGCTTCGCCGCGACTCGATCCGCGCTGACCGCTCTGGCCGCCGCGTAAACCTCTTCGTCCGTCGCCTCCGGCCGGCCGTAGCGGATATTCTCGCGAATCGTGCCGGAGAACAGGTGCGGCGATTGGAGCACATAGCCGACGTGGCTGTGCAGCCAAAGCTGGCTGCGCTCGCGCGCGTCGCGCCCGTCGATCAGCACCCGTCCGCCTGTCGGCTCAAAGAAGCGGCAGACGAGGTTGACCAGCGTGCTTTTGCCCGCGCCCGTCTCGCCGACGATGGCGACCGTGCTCCCCGCAGGCACATGCAGCGAAAAGTGCGTCAGCACCTCCTCGCCGCCGTCCGGGTAGGTGAAAGATACGTCGTCAAAGTCGATTTCGCCGCGCATCTCCTCCCAGTTTTCCCGCTTGGGGTGGAAGCAATCGCCGTATTTCGCCTCGACCTCGGGGCTGTCCTGCACGGTCGGCTTTTCGTCGATCAGCCCGACCACGCGCTCCACATTCGCCTGAAGCGAAATCATCTGGGAGATGCGCGCCGCCTGCTGCCGGAAGGTCTGGAACAGGCTCAGCGCATACGTCATAAACGCGCTGAGCACGCCGAGGCTCAGCCTGCCGGAGAGCGCCATCCGGCCGCCGCGCAGCAGCGTTGCGCTGGCCGCCAGCGTGCCGCAGAGCACGATCAGCGGCACGTAAATCGCGCGCATCCGCCCGTGGAGAATCCCGGCCTTCGCTGCCTGCGCGGTCGTCTGCTCGAATTCGTCGGTCAGGCGTTCTTCCAGCGCCAGCGTCTTGCTGGTCTTCGCGCCCATGATGCCCTCGTTATAGCTGCTGGTGATTTTGGAATGCTGCGCGCGCACGTCGCGGTTGAGCGCAATCAGCTTTTTCTGGAAATACACCGTCAGCGCGGCCACAATCGGCGCGATGACGATGATCGTCATCGCCAGACCGGGCGAGAGCGAAAGCATCACGCCCAGCACGCCGAGGATATACGCGAAGCCCCAGAGGATATCCGGAAAGACCCACGCGATGCAGGTGGCGATGCGGTCGGTGTCGCTCATCACGCGCGAAAGAGTGTGTCCCGCGCTGGTCACGTTGTAATAATCGAGGCTCAGCTTTTGCAAATTGACGAAGCAGGCCTCCTTCATGTCGCGTCCGGACAGCATTTCAAGCCCCATGCAGGCCTTGAAATACACCAGCAGCATCGCGATTTCAAACAGACATACGCCGATGTACTTGACGGCATAGCCGCCGAACCCTGCCGTCGTCCCCGTCAGGATGAATTGATCGACGACCCGGCTTTGCAGCAGCGGGATGTAAAAATCCGCGACGGCGAGCAGCAGATTGCTGCCGATGGCCAGCGCCAGCCGGAGCCGATGCCGACGGACGCACCGCCAGAGCCGCTTCCACGGCGCAAGCGAGAAAGCCGCGCGCTTTTCTTCCGTTCGGCTCATTCGGCTTCCTCCTCTCCCTCGGCGGATTGCATCCGCGCCGTCCGCGCGAACAGGCCGCCCTGCGCCAGAAGCGCCTCCGGCGCGCCCTGCTCGACGATACGCCCGTCCCTGAGCACGATGATCTGGTCGGCCTGCATCAGCGTTGCGACGCGGTGCGCAATCAAAATCATCGTCGAGCCACCCGCCGCCTCGCGCAGCCTGCCGCGGATGGCCTCGTCGGTCTTCGCGTCCACGGCGGAGAGCGCGTCGTCAAACACCATGATCGGCGCGTGCTCCAGCAGCGTCCGCGCGATGGCCGTTCGCTGCTTTTGTCCGCCGGAGAGCGTTACGCCGCGCTCGCCGACCACGGTTTCATACCCGGCCTGAATGCTCATGTACGGTAGAGAAGCACAAGACATGGATAGCCAGCCCTGCCACTATTCCGAAGTCAGGGGAACGCAATAGAAAAATTCA
>ERZ773235.2151-NODE-2151-length-17462-cov-2.988453_pt1 | contig 17462 bp, 9 predicted proteins | sample MGYA00580522_ERZ773235 | MGnify/ENA primary metagenome ERZ773235 (study PRJEB29015, sample SAMEA2737797) | human gut metagenome | biome: human gut; feature: human-associated habitat; material: faeces | place: China | collected 2012 ...
TATACGCCGACTTTGGCCTTTTCGCGGTCATTGTAGAATTTTAAGGTCTGCTGCTCGGTGAAATCTGCGTTGGCATCCTTGCTGCGCACGACCTCAAAACTCTGGGAAGATGCAGCGCCGTCAACCTTGGCAATGCTCGTGGCCATAACCACATCGTTCCGTTCGTTATCCCATGCAAAGGTGACATCATAGCTTTCAGGGGTGCCGACATAGCCGTAAGGCGGTTTGGTTTCCTCGATATGGTAGCTGCCCAGCGGCAGGGTCACGCTGACTTCGCCAATCGTGCCGTCATGGATTACAGACAGGAAATCGTAGGTGGCCTTAGTGCGGGCTGGGACAAAGGTGGCAATATCCGCGCTGCCGTCGCCGGTGGTGACTACGGCGACTACATCGCCCTTGGCATACCAGAGCGTGCGGTTGCCATAATTGTCGGTCTGCCGATCCTGCGTATAAATATCCTCGGCGGCTGTGATGGTATACTCCGCACCGGCCAGCGGGCGGGTTTCATACACGAAATTGCCGTCCTCGGCCTCGCCGGTCATCCACGGGTCAAGTGCGCCAACTTCTGTTTTCCAGCCAGCTAAGACCTCGCCTGTTTTGCGGATCGTCAATTTGCCCAGCGTCTCATGGTTAGAGTAGTTTTCACCAATCACAAGGGTATCCATGCCGTTCTCGTTTTTGTCGCCGGTGGCTGCATAAATGCGGTCTGTGGTGATTTCAAAATCCACATAGTAGATGCCATCTGCATCGTCGGCCAAAATGCCGTTTTCATATCCGGCAGAATCCAGCCATTCGTTGTAGAATCCGTTCGGGCCGGTGACTTCCACAATGCGATATTTACCCAGCGGCAATTTTTCAGGCAGCGTTAAGATGCCCTCGCTGTTGGTGTAGAAAGTGTCTACATCTTTTGTCAGATGACCGTTGACAGTATCGGTCATCGTGACGAGTTTCGGGTTGCCGTTGCTGTCATAACGGTAATGCCCCTGCTCATCCAGCCAATAGATTTGGAAAGCGGTGTCGGGCAGCAGTACCGGTTTGCCGGTTTCCTCGTCAATTTTGGTGATGCGGAGATAAACTTCGATTTCCTCGTCCAGTACGGTGAATTTCTGATAACTGTCAGAGCCTGTCATTACGCTGTCCTTGGGGGTGGCCATAGCGCCCCACGGGTTGTTATCCTGTTCGGGGTCAACGGTGACAATAAAAGGCTCGGCTTGGAACAGGTCGTGCGGTACGGTGGTTTCCACGACCAGATAAGTGCCATAGGGCAAGCCCTGCACACGAATATTCCCGGTGTCATTGCTGAAGATTTCGGCAAGCTGGTATTCGTTGGCGCTGCCGGTGGGCTGCCAGCCATCGCCCTTACCGTTCTTGTTTTCTCCTGCGGCAGTCAGCGTTTTGTTGTACGCGACAATTTCGTCAGCGTTGACCTCATAGGTCTTTGCGATGGCCTGCGTTTCCGCAGAAAAATCCCACTTCGGATGCTCGTTATCGTAGGTCTTATCAATGTAGGCATCCAAAATGCTTTGCAGGGTGTAGCTGCCGCTGCGGGTCTGCTCAAACTGCTTCAGTTTGGACAGGTCGGACACAAGGAAGAATGTAAAGCCTGCGCCCTCCAGTTCCAGTCCATTGCTTTGACCGCTGGAGGATACGATTTTACTGATTTCCACATTGCCTTTTGCTACTTGGTCTTGGCTCTCGGCCAGTGCATTGTCAGCATGGATGTGGTAATTGGCGCTGTAACTGGTCTTGTCGATCTGTTCACCGGCTGCCTGTCGGTTGTCGGCAAAGGTGGTCTTTTCTACATACCAACCCTCATCAGAATAGGCTGGCGTGATGTAGTAGTTATGTTCATCGCAGAGGTAGCCGTCTGCAAAGGACAGGTAATAGGCATCGTAAGTCCAAGAGCCATCCAACGCTTTACCTTTAGAGACTGTAGAAAACTGGTTCTTGTAAACCCAATCCGTGTACTGGCCGCTGCCGTTCTTGGCAAGCGCGGCGGTCTGCCCGGTGACTGCCTTGGTGCGGCTGTCCACGGTGGGATAGGTGCCGGAAACAGCAAGAGCGCCGTCACGCAGCGGGATAACCACGCCGGTGGAGCGCTCTACGACATAATATTTGCCGAGGTACAAATTGCTGAAGCACAGCCAGCCATTCTCGATTTTAGCGCTGGCTACAAGGTGGTCTTTTTTCAGAACGGGTAAATAATCAGACACCCACTGCCCGCTGTTGTCGCGGATTGTGGTGTGCCAGATGGGATTGCCGTCTGCATCCACGATTTTGGAGTAGTCCACCACGCCGGTCACGCCATCGGGGTGCGTAATATCTTCGGCGGCGTAGAGGTCGTACACCGCGCCGTCCAGCGCGGCATCGCCGTGAGCTTGCCCGCTGGCAAGGGCTGTGCCGTGGGCGGCGCTGCCGCCCACATACCGCACGGCATCAAGGTCAACCTTGGAGATGCTGATTTCGCCCAAGGTGCGGTCATTTTTCATAACGCCGTCTGAGGGTGTGATTGTGTAGCTGTCCTCGTTGGCCGCTTTGCCGCTGTTGTCGGTGTTATAAGTACGACGGGGATCCTTGGCAGTGTCGTAGATGGTAACGGTGGTTTCTACGCCTGTACTGGTGACAAGTTTGGTGCCGCCTTTATCGGTAGCGGCAATGTCGGCATTATAGTCAGCGTTGTCCAGCCAGATTACAGAATTGTCGCTGTCCTCGGTGATTTCGATATAGTAACCGCGCTTGCCCAGCGGAGTGTTGACGATGCCGGGATGATTGATGTCTGTCCAATCGCCAAAATAGCCTGTGGGCGCTTTGCTTTCCACAATGATAAACTTGCCCGCATTACGCTGGGTATAGTAGAGAGTATGCCGCATGGAATCTGTGGTCGCATAGGCCGCACTGTTGATGACCGCGTAGCTGCCGTCGCCCTGACGCTGTACGCTGTAGGTGTTGTAGCCCCCGGTGGGCTGGTATTTGCCGGTCACCACATCCCACTGATAGATCTCATACTGGGCATCGGTTGCGATCTGGCTGCCGGTTTCGCTGTCGGTTTTCTTGAGGTTGACCTGCAAACTCCACTCGTCATTTTTCATAACATAGTCGTTGTTGGTGTTTGCGGGTACCGAAATCGTCTGGCTGCTGCCGTTCGTACCCCAGTACTTGCCGAATCCATACGGTACTGTGATTTCCTCATAGCGGAACTGGATGCTTCCCAGCTGCGCTTTAGCCGCTGCTATAGCATTGTTGACAGCGTTCTGGGCCTCACCCTGCAATTCCGCAATGGCGGCGTCGCGGGCACTGTTGGCGGCCGCATCAGCAGCCTCCTGCGTGGTGAAGGGACCAACCTGTCCATTGCGAGTGCCCGATGTTTTGGTAACGGCATAGTGCAGACTCCAGCTTGCACTGGCATCGCCGCCGTTCTTCTGGTAGTTGTCATCGGCGGTATGACCGCTGGTGGTCACAGTTTGCTTTCCGGCAGGGCTGATAGACCAGTTGCCGCCCTCGATGCTGCCGGATTTGGTTGTAGGTTCGATTTCAATCGTTGCACCGTCCACTTTTTCCAGTGTGGCAGTCTGAATCTTGTCGGTGCGCACACCGTAGGAAAAATCGAAACTGCCGCTGGCGGTCTGGGCGGGTGCCTCCCAGCTGGCGTAGTATTCCTGCACAACAGGTTCCGGCTCAGGTTCCTCCTCACCGATCTCAGGACCGATCAGGGCAACGGTCTGCCATCCTGCGCGACCGGGATTATAGATGTAGGTGTAGTAACCGCGGGCAGAGGCGTAGGTTTCCACGCCGTTCAGCAGCTCATCGGCAGAGGCAAGATAAATTTCCGCGGCAGTGCTTTCAGGGAAGTTTTCGATAATATACATCTGCACATCGTCATAAATTGATGCGCAGAAATCCAAAAGAGAGATTTCTTCACCCTCGTCAGCGGAAAAAACAGCGGGCAGATCGTCCGCATCGCTCAAAGCGAGCTGGTTCAAGCCGCCCCAGATGCGAATCTGGTTGCCGTAGTGGTCACCGGGGATGCACTGGTCTGAGTTGACCGTGGAAGTGTTCACATAGGTGTATGTCGGGCATCCTGCAGGCTGACCGTTGGCACCGTGGGTGCAGCAGTAGGCGGGTTCGCCGTTGAACCAAATCAGCCAAGTGCCGTTGACCTTGGCAACCTTGGTGATTTTGCCGCTTGTCACCGCAGGGGTGGGGCGCTCGGCAAAGGCGGCAATTTCGCTGTCAGGGAAAGGATACTCGGCAGTCACATTGCGGTCGATGGTCACCTGCAAGGTTTTGGTCAGGCAGCTGCCGTCCGGCGCGGTATAAACCAGCTGCGCGGTAAAATCCGCATCCGCCTGCACATACACGCCCAGCACCGCAGCGGAAGTTTCGCTGTACTCATTGTGCAGCAGGCTTTCTGCGTTTTCAGCGGGTGCGCCGTAGTAGTCCAGCAGGGTCACTCCGTCCGGCAAAATTAGATCAAGGGTACTGCCATCGGCAGGGTACTCCACCTGCGCCAGAATCGGCACAATGGCGTAGTCGGTATCTTCCAGCAAAGGTGTAGTCAGTGTCAGGTTGTCACTGTCCAGCGCCTCGGCGCTCAGATAACTATCCTGCTCTAAATCGGCATCCCACGCGCTAAGCCCGATTTTGATTTCACCGGTCGCTACTGGCAAACCGTAGCTGCCGATGTAGGAGCCTGTGGGGGCGTCCGGCATATCCGCGTAGAGGATTTCACCGTCAAAGGTGTAAGGCTCGTTTTCTTCAGCAGGCTCATCCGTGGTTGGTGCTGCGCTTTCCTCGGTAGTTGCTCCGGGGTCGGGGTTGCTGGCATCGGTCTGCCCGTTGTCGGTTTCGGTTTCATCGGTCTGTTGTTCCTCAGTGGCGACCGTGCTTTCCTGCGGCAAGGGCGTTTCGGCAAATGCGCCGACCGGGAACACGGAGCAGCACATCACGGCTGCCAAAGCCAGCGCCAGAAGGCGGTGGCTCCATTTTGTTTTTCGATTCATGGGTAAACACCTCTTTTATCTTTCGGGGGCTGTTTTCTCGCGCTCCAGCTGACGCAGACGCGAAGTAAAAATATCGATCAACCCGGCATGAGATTGCAAATTGGCGTAATACACCGCCTTGTCATACCCATCCGCATTGATGTCTTGAATTGTTCGCACAGAATCCGCCCATCTTCGATTCTGCGGGGAAATTCGCGCATCGCCATCCCGCACTTGGATGGCTGCTGCAACAATATAGCGGGTGCGCTCTGCGCCGTATCCTGCCAATACCTGCTGCACGGCACCGTCATCCAAGCACAAGCCGTTATAGTTGTAAGAAATGGCGTCATCAATTTCATCGCGGCATTCCTCGTTCAACTTCATGGAGGCGCGGTATTGCGGCAGTTCCTCGTGTTCGCGGGCGTATCGACCGGTCTGATAGTAAACGGGCGGCCAGTTCTTTTTCGTGCTTTCCATCAGGTCGATGTCGGCGCGATCCGCTATGCACAAGGTCATAACATCCAGTGTGTTGGTATCGCAATCGCGGTAGTCTTTGTAAATGTCCGCCAGCGGTGCTTGGGATTCCAACAAAGCGCGCAGCTGTGCAGGACGCAGCGAAGCATTTTCAAGAGCGATGAGGATATCCTCACGGGAGCTGTACTCATACGCGTGGTTCAAAATTTCTTCGGGCGGCTGTGCAAGCAGCCACGCACGGTATTCGTTTTGCTCCTGCTGCATTTTGTTGTACAGCTTAGCGACAAGGGGATCATTTTTCACATTGCATCACCGTCCGTATTGTACAGAATTCTTTCCCAGAAATTCCGCTTTTCAGGCTCGGAAAGACTGCGATAGGCGGTTTCGATCACCGCATTCACGACCTGCTCGGCGGCATCCTGCGCGATATGCAACTGTTTTGCCGCATTTTTCCCCATCGCAAGACGGTGCAGCAGATTCTCTAAAACCGTTATTTTTTGCTTTTGCAGCGCGTTTTTTGTGCTTTCGTCTATGTCGAGCGCAGCAACAGGGGTGTCGTATACGCTTTCCGGCACACGAAATACCAACTCGCTGCGTTCTCGATTGGGGGCAATGTCATTCAGCACGACCATGCAGCCGTTTTGCTCGGCTTTTCTAAGTAAAGTTTCAATGTCCATAGAATTCCTCCAATAAAAAAGCGCCCACAAATGTGAGCGCTTAAGTAAGATATTCAGTTACAGAGACTCAATCAGTTCAGAGATTTCCTTGACAGTTTCCAAGGTCTGCCCAAATGTAATAGCTGCTGCATAGGAATTGCTCATGCCGTAGCTATCCCATAACTGTTGCATAGACGAATCATCCCTTAGGTCATCCAAAATTTCTTTCCAATCGGCAAGATCTTCCAGAGATTCTCGCTTTTCAGCCGTATGCAGAACAGCATCCTTTAAGACTTGCGGGCGAATTTCTGACTTTCTGGTGCGATACAGCGTGTAAAGGTCATAAAAATCGCGCGCTCTTGTGGTGGTTGCACCGCGGCGGATAATGGTTTCATACTTTTCAGCAAGTATCGTTTCTATCGTATAAGCCATGATAGGAATTTTCTTTTCGGAATCAAAGCAGGGAAACTCATATTGTACCGCAGCAGGGGTGATTTTGTCGCCGGTGGTGATGTCGATTTTCATGGGTGTGTTGATTTTCCCATACAGAACATCAATATGGGCGCGGAAGTTGTTGTATGCATCAATTTCACGGATCGGTGCAATGGAACGATATTCAAAGCGGATACCGTCACCAACATCAACTGCCAAAATGGTTTTGAGGGCAGAAACGATTTCCTCTTCTTCCATATGGATACCGCGCACGGTGGTATCCATATCCATCGTAGTTCGACCCTCAAGCCCAACCATTGAGGAAATCAGAAGTCCTCCCTTGAGAATGAAATTTTTCTGATACGGCGAAGCCGCCAGTCGTTCCAGCAGACGTTCAAACATAAACATCTGCAAAATTTCCTGAGCGCGCAGATGCTTTTCGGCAGCAACATTGCGCGCCCAGCCTTTTAATTGTTCTGGTGATCTCACATCAGCACCTCCATGTAGGTACGCAATTTATCGTCAACCCCAAACTGTTTTCCATACTTTAGAAGTTTTCTGGGATTTGGTCTTGACGCAAAGTAGATCTTCAGTCCATGTGTAAACAGTTGCTTGTCGATTGCATTTCTGTCGCGCACCAAGTCGCAAATGCAGCGTTCACGGTCATACAGGATAACATTTCCGCCTTGTGGAGATCTGCAAGTGGTTTTGCCTATACCGTGAAGACTTCCTTTAACATAGTGAAACCGAATATTGGGATCGCGTTCTTTGATGCGACTGGTGTTATATCCTTGCGGCACACTGAATTCAAAAATGTGTGGCGTTCGGTCTGACAGTCCCCAAAAGTACATGGCACTGCCGTAAGAGTAGACAAGATTCTCGCTTCCGCTTTGCAAAAGCGTAAACTCGTCTGGAACAAATCCGGTCATTGTATATTGTCCGCGGGCAATGCGCGTCAGAACACCTTTGTCTGCGTATCGTTTTAATGTGACACGGTTTGTGCCTGCTCGCAATGCTTCTTCTGTAGTAACAATGCCGCCGTTCGCATCAGCTATCGTTTTCAATACAGCTATCGTAGCATTCACTCCACACACCGCCTTTCAAAAAGTTACTACTGTGCTTTAATTATAACATAATAAAGCACAACTGTAAACGGGCTTGTGGGAGATTTTCGTGGGAACTAGTTAAAGGTCACGACCCAATAGGTATATTGCCCCTCTGCCGTCTGGCAAAACCAGCAGCCGACACCCATGCTGGTAAAACTCGGCTCCATAATGTTGGCACAATGGGCGGGGCTGCCCTGCCAGCCTGTGCAAACGGCGCTGGCAGAACTCAGCGGACCGGCGGCGCAGATCTCGCTGCGGGTAGTCATACCGCTGTGGTCAAAGGGACCGCCTGCCACAAAACTCTCGCATCGGGCATCGGCTGCGGCGCTTAAACCACTGTCCATCGTTAAGGGTGCCAGCCCACCGGCAGCGCGCATAGCGTTGATGTTTTCCTGCACCGCCCAATAAGCGGAATCCGAGCTGTCGATGCTCCACCACTGATCGGTGCCTGACGCCAAATCAAAGGGCACAGCACCATAGCTCATACTGACCTGCGCCGGGGCAGGTTCTGCCGTCGGCGCTGCCGTGGGTTCCGGCGTAGGGGCAGGAGTCGGCGCGGGGGTAGCGGCAGGTGTTGCCGAAGGTGTCGGCGCGGGTGTGGCGGTAGGTTCCGGGGTTGCTGTCGGCTCGGCAGTTGAAATCGGTGCAGGTGTTTCTTCGGCGTCTGCACTTTCGGATGTCGCTGCCGACAGCTCCGTCAATTCAGCGGATTCCGGTTCCGGTGTCTGTGTGCAGGCTGTCAATAAGGACAGCATCGCAAGCATTACGATCCATTTTTTCATCTTGAAAACTCCTTGCGGGGGCCATCTCTGACCCGGTTGCTTCTTCTTTCCTTCATAGTAAAACCTTCTACCTTTCTTGTCCACGCTGTCGATTGTCCGAACGACACTGTTGCTCTTCGTCCGGCACGGTATCCAGCACAATATCCTTTTCGTTCAGGTTCAAAAGCGCCTCCAGCTCGGCAAGGCGCTTGCTCTTTTCAGCCAGCTCGTCCGCCTGGACAAAGGGCTGCGCCAGCTGTTCCTTGGCGTTTTCCAGCTGTTTTTGCAGCTGCACCAATTTGGATTCAAGGTCGGTCACGCTCTGCGGCAGGTTATGCAGGCAGTTGTCCAGGCGTACCGTGTTGCCGACCGCATCCGCGCCCAGCTGCACCGGGTTGATGCCGCTGCCCACAAGATACGCCAGATACATTTTGTCCATTGCAAAATAAGCGATCTGCAAATCAAAGCCCTTGTACCGCCCAATGGAAACCGGCTCGGTGCGGTTCATCGCCATACCCAGCAGCCCCAGCAGGGCTTTGCCCGCGTCCTCGCGCTTGGTATAAACTGTGTCCATCAAGGTAATGGTAAAAATATCCTTGCCGTCCGCATCACGCTTGGTGTTCTGCTGTAGCAGCGCTGTGTCCGCTTTGGCGTTTTCCAGCTGCTGGGCGGTCTTGCGCATTTCTGCGGGGAACCCTTGTGTAATGGCATCTTCCAGCCGGTAATGCTCGTTGTTGTAGGCGGTTTTCAGGGTTTTGAGCCGCGACACCTGAATATCCAGATCCATTTTCTCCTTGATCATCGGATTTCCTGCCGCCAGCGCCTTGACTTCGGCATAAGACAGCGCTGCATCGTCCAAATCATCCGCACTGCGGGCAGGGCTTTTGCTCGTCATAATTTGCCCGATGAACTTCTGTTTGGTTTCCAAAAGCTGCCACATATAGCTGTCGAAGGAAGCTTCTGTGACGTAACGATACTCATATACTTCGGCATTGGTGTTGCCTTGGCGAATCATACGCCCGTTGCGCTGCTCAATGTCAGAGGGTTTCCACCCGCAGTCCAGATGATGCGTGGCCACCAGCAGCCGCTGCACATTGGTGCCTGCGCCCATCTTGCCGGTGCTGCCCATCAGCACGCGCACATCACCGCTGCGCACCTTGGCAAACAGCTCGGCTTTTTTCACCTCGGTGTTGGCGCTGTGGATGAACTGCACCTCGTTTTCCGGGATGCCCATAGTAATCAGCAGATTGCGCAAATCATCGTACACATTAAAGCCGTCTGGTTTCGGGGTGGATAAGTCACAAAACACTAACTGTGTCAATCTCTTGTCTTTCGTTTCACTCCAGATACGGTACACATTCTCGGCGCAGGCGTGGACTTTATCGTTGGGGTTTTCGGGCAGATTGGGGTCGATCAACCGCTGGTCCAGCGCCAGCTTTCTGCCGTCGTTGGTCACCTTGAGCATATTGTCCTCGGTGGGGTCTACATTTCCCGCGCGAATTTCCTCGGCGCGGTCGGCAAGGTCTGCCACCATCTGTTTTTGCTGGGGGCTTGGCGGCAGCGCCACATTGATGGGCTTGCCGCCCACTAATTTGGGCACCGGCAGGTTGAGCATATCCGCCGTCTGCACATCTGCCACCTGCTTGAACATACTCATCAATTCCGGCAGATTATAGAATTTGGAGAATCTTGTTTTTGTGCGGTAGCCTGTACCTTCCGGCGCAAGCTCCACGGCTGTCACGGTTTCCCCAAAGGTGGATGCCCACGCATCAAAGGAGGAAAGCCCGTGCTGCTCCAAGGTTTCCCGCTGCAGATACCGCTGCATGGTGAACAGCTCCGCCATAGAGTTGCTGATGGGCGTACCCGTGGCAAACACCACGCCGCGGCTGCCGGTGATTTCGTCAAGGTAGCGGCATTTCATATATAGGTCGCTGGCGCGCTGGCTCTCGGTTTGAGATATACCCGCCACATTGCGCATTTTGGAAAGCACTGCAAGGTTCTTGAATGCGTGGGCTTCGTCCACCATCAGGCTGTCCACGCCAAGCTGTTCAAAGGTCACCACATCATCCTTGCGGGACTGGTCGTTGAGCTTATCCAGCTTTTTCTCCAGCTGCTTGCGCATACGCTCCATCTGTTTGACGGTGAAATTCTCGGCGCGTTCTTCTTTCAGCTGTGCCACTTGGTTAATTACATCATGAATTTGGCTTTGCAGGTATTCGACCTGCCGTTCCTGCGACAGCGGGATGCGCTCAAACTGGCTGTGCCCGATTATGATGATGTCATAATTGCCGGTCGCAATTTTGGCGCAGAACCGTTTGCGGTTGGCTTTTTCAAAATCCGTCTTGCGGGCTACAAGAATATTCGCATTGGGGTACAGCTGCAAAGCCTCTCCGGCAAGCTGTTCGGTCAGGTGGTTGGGCACACAGATCAGGGTCTTGGAGCAAAGCCCAAGGCGTTTCTTTTCCATCGCTGCAGCGACCATTTCGTAGGTTTTTCCGGCGCCCACCACGTGCGCCAGCAGCGTATTGCCGCCATACAGAATGTGCGCAATGGCGTTTTTCTGGTGGGGGCGCAACGTGATTTCAGGTGACATACCGTGGAACAGAATATGGCTGCCGTCATATTCGCGGGGGCGCAGGGAGTTGAACCGTTCGTTGTATTCCTTTACCAGCATCTGGCGGCGGGTCGGATCTTTCCAGATCCAGTCCTTGAAAGCGTCCTCGATCTGCTGCTGTTTCATCTGGGCTTCCTGCGTGGCAGCGGCGTTCAGAACGCGGATTCTGTTGCCCTGCATATCCTCTTTGGTGTCGAAGATGCGCACATCCCGCAGGTTCAGGCTTTCCTCCAAGATGTGGTAGAAGTTGGCTCGCTGTGTGCCGTAGGTCACGGTGGCTTTAATGTTGCCGCCCGTATAGCTCTTGTTGGTCACATTCCAAACGCCGGTCAGCGGAATGTACAGCACCTTCACGCGGTCCCGCACATAGTAGGGCGCGTCCACCAGTTCATCGGCAAACTGCTTGATGAGTTCAGGTGCCAGCCAAGTGGCACCCAGACGCACGGCGATTTCGCTGGCCTCCAAGTCCTTCGGCTGCACGGTTTCCAGTGCCTGCACATTCACAGCAAAAGCGGGGTTGTTCTGTGCAGCCAGCTTTGCTACTTGCAATTTGTGGCGGACATCGCCGGAAAGATATTCATCAGCGGTATAGTAGCGCGGTTCACCATCAGAATTCTTTTCCAAGGGGTCGGCAAAGATAACGCCTTGCAGGTCGTTCACCAATGTATCTTTGTCCTTGCCGGTCAGCTGCTGCATATACCCAAAGTCGATGCCCGCGCGCTCACCGACACTCAGCGCCAGCGCCTCGCTGGCGGTTTCCACGCGCTCGGCAGGGCGGGCAGCGCGGATGGTGCGCTTTGAAAACATATCCGACTTGCCGATGAAGTTGCCCTCGCTGTCGAGATTTTCCAAGGAGCACAGCAGAAAATATCCGCTGTCATCCCGCATATCCAGCGATGCGCCACGGCTGTTGATGAGCCCAAACTTATTGTGGTAGTGGTCATACTGGCGGTTGAGTTTTCCTTGCAGCTCCGTGATGACTTCATCCGGCATATCTTCCAGCTGGGCTTGGATCAGCTCCCGTGTGGTGTCCCGCAGTTCGATCAGCAGCCGCATACGCGCTGCGGAGGTGGCACCAAGGGAAACCTCGCGCATAATGGCGTTCTCGCGGTAATAGAATTTGCTGTTACGGATACAAAAGCTGAAGTTGCGTACATCGGGTTCGGCGGGGATGCTGGCTTCGACAGTGCCGGATTCCTGCTCATCAATGTCCTGAAAGTGAAATTCAGCGTGCAGGTGGGACATGGCCTCTTGCAGCACATCGGGAAGGGGCTTATCGGCAAACGCTTCGCAGGTCAGGGTAGGACCATACGGACCGCTGACGGTTTTCAGTGTGCCGCAGACCATTTCGGGGTGTTCGGCAAAATAGCTATTTAGGGAAAGTCCATCCTCCCTCTGGGTGGTGTGCAGCCAGCTTGCGTCCTGCTCCAGAATGCGGTCACGCTTTTGCAGGAAGATAATGTCCGCCATAGCCTTGGTTCCGGCTGACTTAAAGGTAGAATCCGGCAGGCGCACGGCACCGATAAAGTCGCATCGGGCATTGATGTACTTGCGCACATCCTCGCTCTTTTTGTCCAGCGTACCGCTGGTGATGATAAAGGCGATGATGCCGCCCGTGCGCAGTTTGTCGATGGATTTGGCTATAAAATAATCGTGGATCTTGAAGTGCAGCCGGTTATACTGCGGGTCAACCACGCTGTAATCCCCAAACGGCACATTGCCGATGACCACATCGAAAAAGCTGTCGGGCAGGTCGGCTTTCTCAAAGCCTGTGATTTGGATGTTTGCTTTCTGGTACAGCTGGCGGGCAATTCTGCCGGTCAGACTGTCCAGCTCCACGCCGAAAAGGCGGGTGGTCGGCTCATACAAATAGCTGTGGCTTTGCCCAAAAAACGCGCCCGCACCCATACTGGGTTCCAGAATCGTTCCGGCACCCACGCCCATTTTGCGCAGGGTGGTGTACATTGCGTCAATGACTTCGGGCGGGGTGTAAAAGGCGGTCAGGGTGCTGCTGCGGGCAGCGGCGTATTCTTCCTCTGTCAGCAGGCTTTTTAGCTCGGTATATTCGCTGTGCCAGCTGTCCTTGTTGGGCTCAAAGGCATCGGACAAACCGCCCCAGCCGGAGTATTGGGCTAAGATTTCCTGCTCCTCACCGTTTGCGTGGGGACCGCCGTCCGCCATACGCTTTTCGATGGATTTCAAAGTGCGAATCGCGGTGATGTTGGCGGCAAACTTTTCGCGCGGTGTGCGCGGGGGTGCAGGGTCCTGCGGCGGGATGTAGTTGTTCGGCAAATAGGCTTCCTTGAGGGCAATGAGCTCCGCAGCCTGCAAGACCTGCTCACCAAAACCAGACGAGGTTTCTTCTGCGGGTTCTTCTGACGGTTCTTCCGGTGTGTCTGTTTCCTCAATGACCTGCCCCTCAACCACCGTGTCGGGTGCCGCCAGTGCATTGTTTTTAGGGTTCGCCGCCAGCAGCCTTGCAAACTCCCCGCGGTTGACGGCGCGCCCGATCAGCGGGAAATCCTCATCGCGCAGATGCACATCAAAGATGCCGATTTCCTCCACCGTAAAGGGGTGGTCGTTTTCCAGATAGACGGTATCCCCGGCCGCCAGCGGGCGTTTTTCCACGGGCTTGGGCTTGTAGCGTTCCTGATATGCTTCATACGCTGCTTCCGCATCGTCAATAAACTGCGAAAACTCAACGTCCTCAATGCCTTCCTTGGCAAGCGCCCTTGTGCTGTCGAAGCGCGCACTGTCCACAAAAGAGCCGTCAACCAGATACACAATCTCATTGCGCAAAAAGTTGGCGTACACCTGAATTTCGTGTTCACCGTCCCCGGTGGTGGAATAGGCAAGGTCGATGTGCGTAAGGTTCGAAAAATCCGGTTCGCCCAGCCCTTCTCGTTCACAAAAGTCCGCGATGGTTTTCTCCGCATAGTCTATCTCGGCTTGACGGGCGTTGCGTTTGGCTTGCTGTTCCGCTTCCCATTTTTCATATCCCTGCTTGTTGTTTTCATCCAGATATTGGTCGTTGTGGACCAGCAGGTGCAAACGGCGGGCAACCTCGTTCCACGGCAGCAAGCGGAAATAATCCGGGGCGTTATCGGATGCATAGCGCTTGATTCTCAGCCCCTTGGCATCATAATCCAGAAATCCTCTTTCGCCATCTCGGAAATCCCAAGTGCGCCCGCCGATACCGTATTCTTTTTTCAGCCAGTTGGCTTGCTCCTTTACTGTAGGCAATACTGTGGCAGAGAAAAATTCCTGTATGCGAAAACGCCCCTCACAAAAACCGCTGCCCATGACAAGAACATCGACAATGTCCTGCTCGTCGATATGGGTGCCATCATCCTTGATGGGCGGCTGCCAGCTTGCGCGGTGCTGTAATTGGCGGATGGTTTCCTGCTGCTGTTCAGGTGCGGGCAGACCGATGGCGGCGGCAGTTTCCTCGGCAAGGTTGCCGCGCCCCACGCTTTCCGGCAGTTCAATCTCATCGGAAACAGAAACAGCGGAGGGCGATAGCTCGCTCTCCGCTGTTGTGGGTTCGGTATTTACAGGCTCGTCACGATGGGCATCGCCAATTCCGCTGCCTGCGCTTGCAGACTGTTCATGTGCGCCGTCCAGCCCAACGGGTCGTTGTTCTTGTCCGGTGCCGGGTTGCTGACCAGCAGCTTCGTGATGGTCTGCTCCACCTGCTCCCAATAGCGCTGCTCGGTCTGTTTCAGGTCGCTGTACAGCGTCCCGTCCAGCAGCATCTTGTCGTACAGCAGGGAGTGGTTCTCTTGCAGGAACTTCTCCCGCTGCAGACCGATTCTGCCGACCGGCGGTCTGTGCATTTCCTTCATTGCCATCTTGGGCACCAGATACCCGTTCAGATTCGTCATATCCATGATCCTGCACCTCCTGTTGGTTCGTCTTGCTTACATTCTCATCATACTGTTTCGGCTGGGTCTTTGCAACACTGTCGATGCTCTTGACGACAGCGCCGATTTCGGCAAACATCTGCCGCCCTGCGCGGTTGACGGCATTGCCCAGCGCCAAAACCGCGGATTCGGTATCAAAGCGGTCAATGTCCGCAAAGGCGTCCTGCGGCACGGCGCTGTCGCCCAAACCGCAGCGCACTGCCGCCATATAGACGGCACTCTGCGTGATGAGGTTGGCAAAAATCGCCGTTTGCTCCTGCGGCTTTGCCCATTCCAGCGTGCTGCCGATCACGGCATTCTGTAAATCGGCGTCCAGCTGTTTGCCGTGCTGTGCCACAAACAAGGCTGCCTGCAGACCAAAGATTTCCGGCAGGCTCTCGGCATTGTGCTTTTCCTGCAAGGCTTGCAGGGTCGGATAGCGGTTGGCATCGGTGATTTGCCAGCCCAATGGTTTGGCGGCTTTGCCGGCAGGGTGGGTGTCCTTGATGTCAAACAGATACCGCACATTGCCTGCCATATTACCGGTGCCAAGGGACGCTACGCCGCGCGCACCGCGGTTGACCCAGCGCCCGGCAGCACGGTTCCAAGTGTCGATGTCCGCCAGCATGGTGGCACCGGGGCGCTGACTGTAAATAAGCGCCTGATTCGGGAAAGCGTAATGCGTTGTATACGCGGCTGAACGCAAAAACGCCCGCCAGCTGTCGGCATTGTCTGCTACATCGGCAATCGCCTGATGTGCCTGCCGTAAAATATTTTGGTAATTCGCCAATCGGTTTCATCTCCTTTGCGGTAATAAAAAAGCCCTGCACATGGCTGTGCAGAGCTTATCCATTCGAGTAATTTAATTTTATGCGGGGCGGTTGTTACTGCGTTCGCTGCGTTTGATGCCCATAAACGGGGGAACCGAGGAACGGTTCAGCCCTTTTTCGTGCGCTTGTTTCATGGAAAATTCGTGTGCTGCAACCGCATCAATGAACGCGCGCTGCTTTTCGGTGGCGTGGTAGTAATCAACCTTATACCGTTTGCATACGGCAAAAAAGACATTCAGATACTGAATGTTTTCCTTAGTCATTCGCGTGACCTCAAGCTCGGTTTTATCCTTTTGCATAAGCGTTCCTCCTTTATGAAAGATAGGTGCTGAAAATCTCCTGTGCGCTTTCGTCAGCAATCATTAACAACTTAGGACCGCCGGACATAGGCTGTGCAATAGGAATTGCACCAAAGTCCTTTATATAATGTTCCAGCAATTCATCGGTTTTGGCGGCAAAGGTGACAATACCGCCAAGGCTGGCATCAATGGACAGTTGAATACCAAAAGCAATCATCATGCGACCGATGCCAAGATACTTTTTGGGTTGGGAGATCGTAGGGTTGCTCTCAGGATGAGCTTCAATATCAACGATATAAATAGAAATACCGTTTTCATCTTCTTTGTATGCACCCAAGGCGACAATTTCACCTTCGTCGGTTTTCGCTGCGTATTTCTCTAGGTTGGGATCACCGATGAAATCGCTCGTCCAGTCGCTTTGCCAGCAGGGTTTCGTAGTGGCAAGATCAGCGATGGTGGCTCGATCGATTTCAATGGGGATTGTTTTCCCAGATGCTTCCTCGGTAACAAAATATTGAAGTATCATCGTATCACTCCTATAGGTATTATATCGAATTACCATAAAAAAATCAACAAACGAAATGTGAATGATTTCATGATAGAAAAACCAACAAAGAAAATCCAATTCATTTATGGGTGTATTTTCCTTTGCCGAGCTGATTTTGTTATCGTTCTTCGCGTGCAACGCTGCGTTTCTTGGTTTGTTCCAGCCCCGGCAGCAAGTCATCCACCTGTTTATATCCAATCGGCTCCACATAATAGGCGTGTGCCTCACCGCCCTCATGCGTTACAATAATATCACTGACCGACAAAGAGCGCATCTTTCTGCCGTTGGGGCGGTTTTCCTGATTGTGCAGGCAGTAAAGGCTGTCCAGCGTCTGCCAGCATTCCATCTGCCCGCGATACACCAGCTTATAGGATGCAGCATTTATATGGTCTTTGGTGTAGTCATACCGTAAAAACGCAATCTTCCGGTCGTTGGTCTGGTAGATTTCATACGGCAGCAGCTCGTACTTCTTTCTTCGCAATCCCCACGGAAAAATGGTGCCCTTTTCAAAGAGAAGAGGCTGGCTCAGATTCTCCGGAAACAAAACCGGAATGATGGGTTCGCCGCAATACAAAGAAGCGTAAATTCTGGTTTTGAATTTCTCTGCATCGACATACGGAATGCGCTCCCGAACGCATCCGTTGCAGTCAAGATATTCGATATAGCCAATGACCGTATCGTGTTTGTTCATCTCGGTGATTCTCCTTTATAATTAACGGCTCAACCTTTCCCAAAAAGAGATTTTACTTCCAAAGCGCTCATCCGGCGGGCGGACCTTGGCAACCGGCAAATCACCGGACAGCATATCCTCCACCTGTGGGAAGAACAGAAGCCGATTATAGCGCTCCGCCTGTTCTTTTGA
>ERZ773235.2155-NODE-2155-length-17451-cov-4.578581_pt1 | contig 17451 bp, 22 predicted proteins | sample MGYA00580522_ERZ773235 | MGnify/ENA primary metagenome ERZ773235 (study PRJEB29015, sample SAMEA2737797) | human gut metagenome | biome: human gut; feature: human-associated habitat; material: faeces | place: China | collected 2012 ...
AGCATTTCTCCGGCGGCAAGGTCAACGACCTCTACAGGAGCGCCGTCTGCGGAATAGCCGAACAGCAGCACCTCAAAATCCGGGGATTCGGCATAGCGGTACACGCCGCATTTGGTGAGGTTCTCTGAGGAGAATGTCTCAATATCGATGCTAAGTGTTTTCATACGCATTCCTTCCTACGGAATATGGGTGGCAGAGGTCAATTTCTGCCACCCACAGAGCCGTCTGGGGTTACTTCAATTCCTTCATGCGCTTCTCGTGGTATTCCAGGTCACGGGAAGCCTGTTCCTTCTCACGCTTTTCACGCTTGTGGTCATTGCTGATGCCCTGCACCAACCAAACGAAGAAGCCGATGCTGAGGCAGGCCCAGATGCCAAGGAGGGCGGTTACCAGGATGTTCTGAATCAGTTCCATTGTGTTGCACTCCTTTCTCAGGACAGGAAGTCGTCGTCCAGGTCGGTGGCGAAATCGTCAGCCGCAGAGGACTTGCCGCCGAGAGGCTCACCATCACGAACCTTCTGAATGTTGCCCAGACCACAGGCAATGCCGCGGTTGCCGTTGGAGTTGAAGGCGTAGAAGTTTACGGACACTCTGGCGTAGCAGCCGGAATACACCTCGGAACGGTCGAGAATCGGTTGAACGCTGCGGTCCACAATCTGGGGCGCGGTGGTGCTGTTGGCGTTTACGAAGAAGCTGTTCTTGTAGGCTTCATCGTCACGCTCAGTATCGCCGTCACGGAGCGGGAGCTTCAGAGCCGCCTTATTGGGAATCTTCCCGCCGAACTTGGCGACGCCTGAACATCCGCGATGGCGGCGTTGATGGCGTCGAGGGTCTGCTTGTCGGATTTCGGAATAATGAGGGACACGGAATACTTGGGGTTGCTGCCGTTGATGGAGGCAGGCTCCCACACGTTTGCGTAGGACAGGCGGACAACGCCGGTCACAACTTTGGTCGAATTCATCTTGTTAGCCATAATTACAGTTCTCCTTTATAGTCGGTAAAGTCTTGTTTTGCACCCGTGGTCGAAATAGCCGGACGCCGGTCGGATGCGGGAACGAGCGTCGGCTTTCCTTTGGGCTTGATGACCAGACTGCCGAGCATCTCAGCAAAGGTCTTTTTGCCCATGAGCTTCTCCATCTCGGTGATGGGAATGAGGGACTTCTTGAAGATGTCGGTATACCCGGCCGCACGGGCAGCAGCGACAACGGCATCCTCATCGGTGTACTTGCGATTGGTGCGGCTCTCCACCAGCTTGTAGCCGGGCCACTGTTTTCCGTGGTTGACCGCTGCGTCCTGGGCGTAGTCCATGAGCTCATTTGCCCATTTGGTAAGGTCCTCCAGCTTGCTGAGAATGTCGCCGATCTCCGCATCGGAAAGCAGAGGCGGCTGGGCAAACTCGTATTTGGCAAGTTGGAGCTTGGCATCGGCTCTGGCTCGGCACTTGACCGCCGCCTTGCAGAATTGGCACCAGCTTCCGGGGCAGTATTCACCTTCGCCTTTGAAGGCAAGCTCGGCCTTGGGTTTCAGTGTCTTTTCCGCCCAATCCCGAAGCTCGGCAACGGAAATGACCCAGGTGCTGACATTTTCCCGGCGAGGCTGGTAGATGGTCATGGAAACCGTCTCAATGTCGTAGAGACAATCGAAGATGCGGAGCGCGCCGAGGGTGTACAGCACCATCTGCGGATTCTCCTCGGCATTGACCAGCACACCCTGACCATATTTGAGATCAATAATGTGGAGGAGCTTGTCTGCCACGATGAGGCAGTCGCCGGTGCCGAAGCCGTCCGGCACATAGCAGGAGAAGTCCAGCCGCTGCTCAATGAGCACCTTGGGGTCCGGGCAGTCCTGCCGGGCTTCCTCGATGGCTTCCAGAACGAATTCCAGGTAGCCGTCCGTGTACATCTCCATTTCGTCGGAGTCGTACTTGCTGACCGGGCGGGTGGAGCGCATCTTCAGCGCCTTGCGGAGCTTGTGTTCCGCCAGCGCATGAGCGGCGGTGCCTTCGGCTGCGGCTTCCGTTTCTCTGTCCTCGAACTCCAATTCCAACCTTGCGGATGGATTGCAGTGGAGCCAGCGGTGGGAGGAAGAGGCCGAGAGGACTGCGTGACGATTAGGGGGCATCTTTCAGCACCTCCACATCCTTGAGCAGTGCCTCGTAGTGCTTGGGGTCGATGCCGGAGAGCTTCGGAGCGCCGTACTTTTTGAGGAGCGCCTGGATCTCGGCCGTGAATCCGGCTCGGCTCTTTTCACCGAGGACTGCTCGGACTTCTTCCAGCGTCAGTTTCTTCTTGGGAGCGGGTGCAGGCGTCTTCGCCTCTGCATCGACAGTCGGCTCATTCTGCAGCATGGCATCTGCCACAGCCTGAACGCTGTCCGCCAGTGAGCGAAGATCCTCGACCACATCGAGCAGGAGCTTGACCTTACTCATGTACACCACCTCCCATCGGAACTTCGGTGATGGCAATGGACTCGACCGAGTTGCCGGGAACTACGACCATGACCTTCTGCTTGGGACCCAGAAGCAGGGTGAAGAGTTTCTCGCGGATGCTGACCGTTCTGCAAGCAACTACGCCGCCGTTTCTGGGCTTGTCTGAAACACGGATATTCAAGTTGTGTCTCATACGGGGTTACCGTCCTTTCCGGAGGGCTCGTATTTTGTTGCCTTCCGGTGTACCCAGAAAAATCGTGGATTTGTCAGGGTGTCTGGCGGAAAATTTTCAAAAACTTTTTTCTGCCTGCCTCGATGGACTCGGAAACAGACTGAAAGCTGGCCTCTTCGATGGCAGCGATTTCCCGCAGGGTCTTGCCGTTTGCGTAAAGCCGAAGCCGGCGCTGCTGGGTGGCAGTCAAATGCGAGAATGCTTCTTGGATACGAGCGCTCTGTTCTGCCGAATCATCTTCCACAGCATATTCATCGCAAGCACCGTACTCCTCGCCTTCGTAGTCGATGGCGTCGTAGGAGTAGCAATGGTAGCGATGGCGTTCGTCCTGCGCGTGCTCCGCCTTACGGCTGTCGATAATGACGACACCGATTTCGTCAGAAACCTCGACCTCCGTCACTGTTCCGTCCAAGAATGCGTATTTGATTTTCATATGTAGCTCCTTTCAGATCCGATGAATCCGTCCAGAGCCGCAAAATCCGCTGGAAACAGAAAAGACGGCAGGGTGAGACCTGCTTCTCCCATAAGAGAGAACTCAGATCCCGCACTGCCGTCTTGCGTTCTGGCGGATCGTTGTTAGTGATTGTTGGATTATGATGCTTTGATGGACTTTTCGTAAGTGACCTTAAGATTGCCGTCCGTGTCGGCGGTAATCTTGGTTATGCAGTCTCCACGGCGGATGTAGGCACTCTTTCCATCATCGCTGATATCGCATACTCGCTTTCGGTTTAGATCCTTGACTTGGGTCATAGACAAATACCTCCTTTCGTGAAAAATAAAATAGCCGACACAAACATCCACGGATATGGTATCCGTAAGATGCTCGTGTCGGCCAAACTCACACTGGTTTCGCTCGTCTTGAGCCTATTAAATTACTAGGTGGAAGCGGCTCCCTCTAAATGAGGAACCTGCTTTGTTTTAGGATGGGAGTCTGCTTCCATTACCACCATCGAAATCAGATGATCAAGGGATAGCTCCTCGTATTCGTTTCCTTTCGGCTTCTTAATCCGAATGCTGTAGTGCCCGTCTGGATTTTTAACGGGCTCCCCGATAGGAATCTTGTGAACGGGGGTTTTGATGAGGTGAGGCTTGGAAACAATGTTTTCTTCCATATATAGGTACCTCCGATTACTTCAGTCCAGACTTCAGATAGCTGGTGATGACTGCTTTGGCCCCCGACGACATTCTTGTATCGTATTCACGATCCTTGAGCAACTTATACAATCTGCCTGCAGGACTGTCCAGATGGGAGAAGGGGTCATCAGCTGTCGTAAACATGCGAGTAAAATAGTAGGACCCATATTTGGGATCGTTTTCATCATCGATAGAGTGTCGGAAGATGAATTCATACTGCATGGCTTGCTCACCCGAACTTTCAAGGTAAAACGGAACGATTAGTACTTCCGCCTCAAGAGCAATATTCTCGCAGGCGAAGATATCATCCGCAAGCACGAAACGAGCATCTCGGTTCAAATACATAGAGTGATAGTACGGCTTGTCCTTTTCGTAAGTGACAAGACCAGATCCAGAGAAGCTATCATCGAGTGCTGCTATGACTCCGCCATTGCACTGCCATTCAACAAGACCAGACTCAGTATCTCGGTAGACTTTTTCAAGGAATTTGGCTGCAAGATCAGAATTGGAATCTGGAATCTGCAGATCCGTTTCCAGTAGGTGTCTGATGTCAACTTCAAACAAACGAGCGATTTTCCATACGACATCAATGCTTAGCTTTTTTGCAGAATTCTCCTTGGCTGTCCTGGAAATATAACCTGCACTTAGACCAAGCATATTTTCAATTTCTCCGATGCGCAGGCTATTTTTTTTAGCAAGAAAAGCAATGTTGCTGATAAGGTAGCGGTTGTCAAAATTTCCGATGGAATCAAGGTATTCCTGGATGAAATCATTCTGCTCGTCCATAAGTGTACAAAGTCTGCTAGAATCTTCGTCATGCATAAGGCTACTTATGGCGGTTTGAATTACCTCCCTAACATGGAGCGCTTGCAATAATTCCTCAAAATTCTCAGGTTCAACAACCTCATATGTTTCACCGAGCACTTCGAATTTTCCTTCCATGTGTTCATCAAATTGACGTGACATATCTTTCCTCCTTGAGTTGGTACGATAATTATAATTGTTGAACCGCTGATTGTCAATAGTTCAAATGCAAATTGAGCACAATTATTACTCGAACCAATAAACGCAGCATTCCTTTGCTGGGACAATCCCCCCCCTGGCGGCCTTCTGTACTTCCACAGACCGCAATGGCTTTGCCCCGGAGGCGTGGATCGAGCATTGTCTCAACGGAAGCGTAAAAGCAATTCAGATCACTGTGGAGAATGGCGTGATTCTGCATAATTCTATCTCCTTCAACAAAACTTCATCAAAACTTATTGACAAGGTGAAGAAAGTGAAGTATATTATATGCGTAACTTCATCAAACTTCACCTACATAATAGTCTGACAATGAAGTTTTGTCAATAGCTCAGATGAAGTTGATGAAGTTGCGAGATGAAATTTATCGAAAGAAGGTATCCTATGACTTTCTCGGACAAGATCAAGGTAGCCAGAGAGCAAGCGGGTCTGACCCAACAACAGCTTGCTGATAGCACTGGCGTTTCCAAGCGGACAATTGCTTCCTATGAGTCCGGCGGCGCAATTGCCAGGGCTTCCACGATGTTGAAGCTCGCAAAAGCGCTGAGCGTATCCTCAAAGTATCTTTCCGACGATTCCTGCCTCGACCCAATGGCCGACATTGAGAAAGACGGCTATCTTGAAGAAGCCCGTGAACGGTACGGATCTTCCGGAGCCCGTGATGTTGACCAGCTTCTCCGAGACAATGCTGCGTTGTTCGCAGGTGGTGAACTGTCCCAGGAACAGAAAGACCAGTTCTTTGAGGCGGTCATGCGGGCGTATGTCGCCTGCAAGGATGAAGCAAAGGTAAAATTCGGTCGCAAAAATAAGTGATGTCCGTTTTATGGGACAGTTACCATTGTATAATTACAGCATGGGGGCAGTATACCCATTTTACATAAGGAGGAGGTGAGCCTGTGTCATACGCAGAAGTGTGCGGCGCAGTCGAAGCCCTACAAAAGAAATACCACGAAAGCAATCCGTTCCGGCTTTGCGAGGATATGAACATCCTTCTGCTCAGTCAGGCTCTCGGAAACGCCCCAGATGCCATAAAAGGGTTTTACTTAGAGAGCAAGCGGATACGAACGATCACGGTCAACTATGATCTGCCAGAAGCGGTTCAGCGAATCGTTGTAGCCCATGAGCTGGGTCATGCGGTGCTACATCGTCATTCGGGTGTTCACGCATTTCACGATATCGGCCTATTCGATGAGAGCTCGCTGTTGGAGAAGGACGCCAATCTGTTTGCTGCCGAGTATTTACTCAGAGACCAGGATGTCCTTGAAACACTCAACCGTGATACCACTTTTTTCTCTGCTGCTGCAATGCTCCGCGTCCCAGCGGAACTGCTTGATTTTAAATTCCGTGTACTAAAGTGGAAGGGCTATAAGCTGATAGAGCCGCCAATCTCGGCGCAGAGCAAGTTCCTTGCCAACATGGAGGTGCCGGATGATGCAGACTGCTACGGTGAATAAGCCGCTGAAAGTATATGTAGCCGTCAAAGCTGATTTTGCCGCTGACGGCACGATGTTCCCATGGATCATCACTTGGGAGGAAGGAGAGAAATATGAGATAGACCGTGTGTCCAATATCCGTCAAACTCCCGCACTGAAAGCTGGAGGCCAGGGCGACCGCTATACGATATGAATTGGCGGTCACCAGAGCCATCTGGTTTTTGAACGCAGTGCGAACCTTACCGGAAACAACATCTGTCGATGGTTTGTAGAGCGGAGATAAGCCTGCAAATAAAAAGTCAAGTCCAAAAGCGGACTTGACAGAAGAAAAATTTGCAGGCAACAGATAGAGAAGAATTGCGACACAAAAAGGACGCCGCAAAAGCGCCGACCTGAAAGGTCAGATAGCAGATGGTTACTCTGCGTGATGCAGACCGGTTGAATCCATGTCCACAGGCGGCAGCCCCTCAAGAGTAGAGAAATAAGCCATCACCTTGCCGTAGTAACGGCGCAGAAATTTGTTCCCCGCAGCGGTCATGTAAACATAGTACGGCTTACCCTCGGCGCACTTCTTGTCCAGGAACTGGAACACCGGCTCATCCGCTGGGGCACGTTGTAAATGTACGGTCATGATGTTGAGCAGCGTTTTGCGCAGATAGGGAGAGCCGCGTTTTGTAGTCCTGTTGCTGCGAGAGCAATAGTCGCCAGATTCGCTCGGTGCCGGGTCAATACCTACAAAGGCAACAAGCGACTGCTTCCGCTCAAAGCGGCGGACATCCCCAATCTCCGCCATGAGCTGCGGGCCGAGGGATTCCCCAACGCCGTACATTTCCATGACAACTGGGTATTCCGGGAGCTGAGAAGCCAGCTTGTTCATCTCACTGCGGTAAGTTTCCGCGCTGTGGAAGATTGCTGTGAGCTGATTCGCCGCTTCCTGAACAAGCGTTTTTGTGACGGAGGTTTTCTGCGCCAGCACAACAGCAGATTTTGCCAGAGCGTACACCTCGGCGGCTTTCTCCATGCTGAATTGGTAGCGGTTTCGCTTGCACCACTTGCGGTAGCGCTCGGCAAAAGCGTTCTGACTGCCGCTGCGGACGCAATCGACGTGCCAGAAGTCATGAGCCTCTTCTGTGTGCCGTCGCTGCGCACAGGGCTGTCAAACAGCTTGCAGATGCCGGGGAAAGACTGTTCCTGAAGCGCGATGAGGTTGTTTGCGGTTGTGGTTTTCTGCTTGGAGGCCAACTGGAACTGCCGGTTCAGGGTTTTCAGTTCGTATCGAATTGTATCCACAGGAGTATAATCCCGCAATTCGGCCCAGTTGTCAAGAGCGTATTTGGCGATTTTCATCGCATCCGCCTGACCTTACGGAGAGAATTGTTACCGTATTCCTTGATGAGAAAAGGGTTTACCGCTGAAACATAAAGTCCGGCCTCATGGAGCACACCGGACGCTCTCATAGTAGCATCCGGTGTGTTCCATGACCACCCGTGTTTCACCCTCGATGGATTTGAGCTGCTCTGCCAGTGCCGCCAGATTCTCGGCACTGTGGCGCACATCGAAGGGCAGCTTCACAACCTCGCCAAAAGGCCGAGGCACGGCCACGGTGCTCTTTCTGCTGGAAACATCAATACCTGCGCGTTCATATTTGTCACTCCTGAAAAGAATTTGCAATGGACTTAAGCCATCCTTACCCATTGCCGATTCTATCTGTTTGGTGACACGAACACACAGCTCAACCTGCACAAATCGAACACTGCGAATAGGAGGATGGCTGACTGACTTATCTACGGGCGCGAAGCCTTTGGAGGAACAGGTCAGACCATTACCTTCCTATTCTAACAGATTAGGCAACGAGACGCCTCGGCTCGTAGCTGCTGCCACTCTTCCAAGGCAAATATGATTGTAACAGGAGGACACAGACTGTGAAAATAATCAAAAATGCTATCCACTGCGATCTGTGCGGCGATGTAATCGAATCTACTGACCGACACCAGTATGTGACCTGTAGTTGCTGTGCGTGTACAGTTGACGGCGGACATGATTATCTGCGCAGGTGCTTCAAGAGTAAGGACTGTTACACGGATATCTCTATAGCCGGAAACGGTATAGAATCTGAAAACTAAATCGATGCCGGACTGACACCAAATAATGTGAGTAGTCAGGCGTCTTTTGTTTATTTAGTTATCAGCCGGATGCTACAAGACTTGCTGGCGCTGAGTCCAGAAACGCAACTCACAGTAATTCAAATTATTTCTTCACGATTTTTAGAATTATATTGTTTTTAGGATAGTCGTCTGATATAATCAAAATGTACAGTATGGGACAAAAGTAAAGGCGGCCAAATGTGCATTTCTTACAAAATCAAAATTGAAAAATATCTGATTAGGGAGCTCTTGAGAAATATAATATTGAGGGGTGTTTCTGCCCTATGACACGATGGAGATGATTCCAATGGGTAGTTGAGATAGGGTCACAAGGTCAGAATAAACATAGCAATTAAATTACAAAGCTAGAGAGGAGAAAAACAATGAAATCTCATTTTTTGCGTTCCCTTGCAGTGTTTTTAACGCTTGCTATGCTAATTCAACTCCTTCCAGTGCAGGTTCTTGCCGTGGACGAAGATGAATTCACGCCAGAAGATGTTGTTTTATCAGAGGAGTCGGAGGATATCATTGCGCCTTTTGAAGAACTGGCGGCAGAAGAATCGATGCCAGCAGACATTTCCTTTGAAGTAGAGGCACTGCGCGAAGAAAACATCAAGCAATTTCGCATGAATGACGGCAGTTACATTGCAGTACAGTATGCCACTCCTGTCCATTACGAGGATGAAAACGGACAGTGGCAGGATATTGACAATACTCTTTATTTTGATAGTGTGAACACAGCCAAGGTGTATTCAGCCCGTAACGGGCAGGAGTACCTGAGCTTTGCAGCAAATCTGCAGGGTGGTGACTTGTTTTCTACCTCGTTTGGTGATTATTCTGTCCACCTGTCTTTGTTTGGCACATCCGCCGATGCTGAGGAGGACGTTACGCAAACGACTTCTCCGGAAGACAGTACCTTAAATCCAGAGACTTCTGAATCTGCTTCAGTGTCGGAAGCTACGGAACCGATGCCAAAACAGGGAGTATCCGAGATTACGACACCAACTACAACGGAGGATGCATCTTATTCCGTTACACAATCGGATGCCGTATTTGCTGAAAAAGCACTTCAGTTCCACGGAGCTGTGGAAGCACAGATTCAAGACGGCAGCGAAGCTATGTCGGTTTCCACTGAAGCGGAAACCTCATTCCTCCCAGATACGCTTTCGTCATCTTTATTATACGAGAATGTCTATGATAGCGTTGATCTCAAATATGAGGTTTTTGGCTACAACATCAAAGAGAGCATCATTGTCAACCAACCACGGGATTGCTATGAGTTTTCCTTCGTCATGCAACTTGACGGTTTGATGCCGATCATGCAGGAGGACGGTTCCATTCTTTTGGTGGATGATGAACAAACACCCATTTATATCATTCCTGCGCCCTACATGATAGATTCGTCAAATACGTATTCCGATGCAGCAGCATATACGCTTGACAATCTTGCAGATGGGAAATATCTCCTCTGCGTAGAGGCTGATGCGGAATGGATGAACACCGCACAGTTCCCGGTTGCTATTGACCCAACGATTTTTAAGCTGCAAAGCTCGAATCCTCTATCATGGAGTTATATTTTTTCCGGTAATCCAGCTACTACCTATTCCGGCACTTCTCACTATATCGGCTATACCGCGCTAAATAACGGAGGCGAGTATCAGATCATCACGCACATCAACACACTTCCGTCGCTGCCTGCCGGAAGTGTTGTGACCAATGCAGCGATCAACGTTCGCCACAGCACATTCAGCAACGATTCCTCGGCAAATTATATGATGATGGAAGCGCATCGTCTGACCATAGATAAGAGTTCTGGCCAAACTTACGATAACTGGCTGAAAAACATGACATGGAATAATGTACATCCAGGCGGCGCAACAAATTACAACAGCAGGATCGAGGATTTTACTAAACTGACATCTTCAACAACGAGAACTTACATTGCCCTCGACCTTACCAGAGCGGTAAGAGACTGGTATCAAAACGGCACGCAGAATCGTACATTGCTCCTAAAATCTGACTGCTCATCCTCCAAACGGATTGCTTCAACCCTTTACACTTCTGCAAGCAACACCTATTTTGCAGTGACTTATCGGAATGACTTCGGCCTGGAGGATTACTATACCTACCAGACACAAAGTGCCGGCCGTGCAGGTACAGGTTATGTTTCCGACCATATGCAGCGTCTGACGATAGAGAATCCTATCATCACTTCGGACAGCAATGTTATGCCGTTCAGCCTGTCTTTGGTGTATAACTCTGCACTGAACAACAGCTACTTCGGATCTTCTTCAGATAGCTATACACGAGATTTCCAAAATATGATCCTTGGCGGCGGCTGGAAGCTCTCTGCCCAGCAGTGCATTCAATCTGTGCGGATTGCAGAAGATGACACCAATACGCTTTACTGGGTCTACACGGACGGCGATGGAACGCAACATTATTTTTATGAAACCTCCAGCGGTGTCTACGAAGACGAAGATGGCCTTGGCCTGAAAATCACGCTTGTTTCCGAAACCGGTCATACCAATTTCAAAATGACCGACGATTACGGGAACGAAACCTTCTTCCGCGACGGCATCCTCACCTACACAAAAGACGCCTACGGCAACGGCATCTACTATTGCTATAACTATAGCACCTTTAACGGAGCAGCCTCTACCACATGGCGTCCAACAAACGCGGTTCATAATCAGCTTACCTCGATTTGGCGGCTGAACAACGGCGGAAGTTCGGAACAGTTGGCACGCTTCGTTTATGATTCCAACAACAACATTACCGGTGTCTACGATGAAGCCGGACGGGAAACTCTCTTCTATTACAATACCTCCGGAGGTATTCGCTATCTGGACTATGTCGTTTATCCAGATGGTGCGAAAGCGGATTACACCTATAACACCTACGGGATGACTTGCGCTTATGATCAGGAAGCGAATTATGGAATCTGCTACACCTATGATTCTGACGGCACCGTTAATCAGTTTTACGAATACTATCTGAGCGGCACAACCCATGTGATTGGTAACATCGTAAGCTGCTGGAATGGTCTGAACCGCTCTAGCTACCGTGATTGGGGCGCAGACCATAAAAAAGAAACAAGCGACGATTTGCGACAGGAAGTGCTCTTCGACAACTGGGGCCGTACGGTCTGCACCTACACGACCAATACGGACAGCACCGAGGTCCTTGGCAGCTCGGCGGCTTCCTATGTGCAGAACAGTGGAACAAGTCGCAAGAATAATCGCACGCTCGACATAGGTTCATCCGGTATGACAGCAGTCAATCTGCTCATAGACGGCGGTATTGAAAAGAGCACAGATAGCTGGACTTCCTCTTGCAGCGCAAACGCCAGTGCCGCTGCAAGAACTACTATCACAAACGATGAGAACCGCCGTCATGGTACAGGTGGACTAAATCTCTACCTTTCTTCCAGTGCGACAAGCAGCAACTACGCCGGAATTTACCGCAGCGCATCGCTGACCGGTGGGAAGCCCTACACGCTGTCGGCCTATTTTTCCGCCAGTTCCTATATGAACTGGAACAGCGGTGCGAAATTGGAGCTGCTTGTGCAGAACAGCAGCGGCACGACGCTGGAAACGCATTTGCTCACGGACGCCAAGCCAAACGCCGCTATGGAGGACGGCTGGCAGCGCGTCAGCGCAACCTACACACCGACAAAGAGCGGCACCTACCGTTTCCTGTTTAAGCTCAGCGGCTGCAACGGCACGGCTTATCTGGACGACCTGCAATTAGAGCAGGCGGAAGCCGCCTCGACCTATAATCTGCTGCAAAACGGAAGCTTTGAGAACACGCTGTCCGGCAACTGGTCAATCAACGGCATGAGCAAGTCGTCTCTCACTACCACATTAAAGCCCTTTGGTACATCCGGCGTGAAAGTGACTGGAAGTCAGAATGCCATCCGGCGTGCAAGTCAGACTATTACATTGAATTGTTCTTCCGACACGACCTTCCTGCTTTCCGGCTGGGCATTGGCGGAGTATGCTGCGCCGAATTCTGTGCGGGAATATGAGTGGGGAAAACGCTATTTCGGCCTAATCGCAGAGATTATTTACACAGACACAAGCACCGCTGAAACGCAAAGTGTTCCTTTTGAGTGGTCGAGTACGGACTGGCAGTGTTCTGTCGGAACCATCGTGCCAAAGCGAAGCGGCAAAACGGTGAAAAACATCCATATTTACTGCGCCTACGACTACAACTCTGGTACGGCTTGGTTTGATAACATTTCCCTGCGGCAGGAGCCGGTGCAGACCTATCGCTATGACGGGAAGGGCAACGTGACCGCCGCGACGCAGACCGGAACGGGCACGGAGAACGCGCAGTATGATTCCAACGGCGTCGACCTGCTGCAATACACCGCCGCCAACGGCACGAAGTACAGCTATGAGTACAACAATGCCCACGACGTGACCAAGACCACCGTCGGCTCACTGACGGCCACGACGTCCTATAACAAATCCGGCAACACGACCGGCGCGCGGCTGGTCGGCAAGGATTCCAATGGAAATGCCTCCCTTGCCCTGCAAAGCAGCGCGACCCCGACGGCCGACCGCAACCACACGTCCTCCGTCACGGACGCCAATGGCAGCACGACGTCCTATACCTATAACGGTCAGACGGAGCTGCTCGCGACGTCGACGAACGCGGCCGGGCGGCAGACGACCTATGAATACTACCTCAGCAGCGGCCGCGCCAAGAGCACCTATCAGTCGGGCGTTGCGGCGATCGGCTACACCTATTCCGGCGGGCGTCTGTCGCAGCTCGACCGCAAGACCTACCGCAGCGGCGCGGCGCAGCACCAGTATTATAACTTTGCCTATAATGTCTGGGGTCAGACCACCGCGACCAAGGTCGGCAGCCGCACCCTTTCCACCAATACCTATTATAATTATGTCAACGACGACACCGCGCGCGGCGGCAACCTGAAATCCACGACCTACGCCAACGGCGATTCCGTCAGCTATACCTATGACCGGTTTGACAGATTGGTCAGGAAGTCGTATAATAGCGGCAGCTACGTTGCCTATACTTATAACGCGGAAGGCTCTCTTGCACGCTTGAGCTACGGCGATTCGACGGGCGAGCTTGCGAGTTATCGTTTCGAGTACGATTCCCTCGGCCGCCTGATCCGCAGCGCGGAGCTGGACGCCGACGGCGGCACGGTGCAGCGCACGGAGCACATCTACGACGGCTATAACCGCCTGTCGCGGCAGTCGTGGACGCTCGGCGGCAAGACCTACACGGAATATTATTCCTACGACGATGCCACCGACGGCAGCATGACCTCCTTCCGAACAACGGCGGAGCAGACGCTGCATTTCACCTATGATGCGCTGCGGCGGCTGCAAAAGACCACCGTCACGGACGGCAGCGGCACGTTGTTCACCGTCGCGAGGTCTTATTACACGACCGGCGGAAAGGCCACCACCCGGACGGAGTATTTTAACTACCGTATGCCGAACGGCAGCCTGATCGCGGGCGACCGCTACGTCTATGACGCGCTTGGCAACATCACGGAGCTTCAGGAAGCCGAACTGGCCTCCGGCAGCTCGGCGCGCCGCACAAAGGTTCGCTATACCTATGACGGGTAGAACCAGCTCAGGACGGAGACGCGCTATACGTACAGCAGCAATACCGATACGACCGGTACGTCTGTCACGTATACATATAACTACGACACAGCCGGGAACCTCCAAAGCGTGCAGAAAAACGGCGCGACCGTTCAGACCTACACCTATGGCGACTCCCAGTGGCGCGACCTGCTGACCAAGGTCGGCGGCACGACGATCTCCTACGACGCAAGCGGCAACCCCAAAAACTGGTATAACGGGACGACCTACACCGGCCTGACGTGGAAAAACGGGCGGCAGCTCGCGCAGATCACGACCGGCGGCAGGACGTCGGCCTACCGATACGACGCCGACGGCATTCGCACCTATAAAAAGGTGGGCAGCGTCGCGCACGAGTACCGCACGCTGAACGGCAAGGTCGTTTATGAGAAGATCGGCAGCGGCAGCACGGCTAAGATCATGATCTTCTCCTACGATGCACAAGGCCGCCCCTTTGCAGTCAAGTATTCCACCAATAATGGCGGCAGTTACATAACATACTTCTATGCGCTGAACCAGCAGGGCGACGTGGTTAAGATTTTCCGCTCCCTGCCGTCGAGGGACTCCAACGGGAATCTCAATGGCCTGACGGAAGCAGTCTACGCTACTTATACCTACGACGCATGGGGCAATATTCTCTCGCAATCCGGCAGCATGGCCAGCACCAACCCTCTGCGTTATCGCGGCTACTACTACGATTCCGAAACCGGCTTCTATTATTTGCAGTCCCGTTACTACGACCCCGCAACCAGACGGTTTATCAATGCGGATGTCTACAGCAGTACCGATTCCAGCGACGCTGTTTCCTGCAATATGTTCGCGTATTGTGGGAATAACCCCACAAGTCGCAGTGATGAAACCGGCGATTTTTGGAACTTTATTGTTGGCGCCGTTGTCGGTGCTGTTGTAAACGCCGTTTCAACTGCGGTAGATGCTGTAAAAGAAGGCGGATTAGACGCACTTTCAGATGGAAAAACATGGGCGAAGATTGGCGTCTCAGCAGCTGGTGGTTTAGTAAGCGGTGCACTCGCTGCTTCAGGCGTTGGGTTGGGCGCATCAATTCTTGGAAATACTGCAATTTCAATGGCTCAAAATGCCGCGAATCAAGCAATAGATAACGGGGGACTTAAAAGCTTTGATGTTGGCGACATGGTTATTGACGGATTCATAGGCGGTATTTCGGCAATCCCCGGAGGAAAGGGAATGAAAAATACAGTAAAACTTGATACATTGAATAAGAGACTAACTAAAAAGTTATTTTCAGGTTCGGCGCAAGTTGCTAAACAAGGAATAAAATACTATTATTCACAAACTAAAACTTTATATAAAGAGTATCTGATAAAGCCAATTTTGAAGTCTGCGGCTACCGCAAAAATTCTTTCATCCATAACTTAATCGTGAGAGGGCTATTTATGCACATATTTCCATTTGTTGCCTTTTCAGTGCTCTTTTTTGTATTTTACTGCCTTAATTACTGCGTGTTCTCGGTTGCCTTACAGGACGATGTGGAGTTCTGCAAGGGGAAGAAACGCGTAAAAAGCCGAAAGAAACAGAAAGGATTCTGGAAAAAGTTTTTGTTTTTGGACATCAGAAAAGAAGTGATTTTGTGGCATTATCTGCTGTTTTGGGTGAATCTGGGCGCATTTGTAACGGCCTATGCGGCAATGCTCGCCTTTTTCATACATGAGAGCACAATTGTCACGAGCGTATTCTTGACTGCGTGCGCCGTTGTATTCCTGACGCTCGGAGTAGCGTGTTATATAAGATGGCCACTCTATGCCGGAAACATGGTCAGAAATCGGGAAAAATACAAGAGAAAAAGGAAATGACACGTGCTATGAAAGTCAGCGCAAAGAAATGGGCCGGCGCAATTGCCGAAGAGGGGCTGTCAAGCATTACATCTGGTGTTGGCCGTTTCACTGTTAGAGTGATTAAAAGGATGGTTACAAGCATAAAATGAAGAAAAAATTCAAGCCGGATAACCAGATACGATTTTATGCTCGCCCGGGTTGGTATATCCTTTTCATTTCCGATATATGTTTGGCCATATGGGCGGCTCATGGATGCGCAACTGAGGGAGCGTGGCTCGAGGCCGTTATCAGTGCATTCTTCATTCTACTCGGCGTTTGGGGGCTATGGCAAGGCTATCGTGAGTTTTGGGAGCTTTTCTGGGCATCTATTACGATCAGTGAAACGGAGATCGTTTGGAGTTGTCCTCTGCGTCCGACCCATGTGATACAAGTTGACGACTGCATAATCGGCATGGAAAATGAAATTTCGGGATGTAACATGACATACCCGCATATTTACTTCTCGAAGCAGCCATACCCGAGAGAGTTCTCCAACAAAATTCAAAAGATTCCCAATTCGGATAACTTTATTAAGTTCCGGTATCGCGCAGATCTGGCAGATTATCTGGTAGAGCATCTGCCAAAGCAAAAGACGTTTCAGGTTGCTTATTATCGGTAGTGTGAAAAACGGGAGGCAAAAAAGAGACAGCGGAAAAAGAGAAAGTGATTTTGCACACGCCGATTGCAGTGCGATGCTTGCCGGCAAACCGGCATAATCTGCCCCATACTTGATTAACTGCAATATCGTGGCATAAAAAGTTGCTCCCGCGCCGGGTGTGGAGGCGAGGAAGTGCGGCGGATTGCGGCATTTCCGCCGCACCCCCTCTGCACCCGGTTTTTCCAAAGAATGGTCAAGAGGCTAAGTGCTAGCGCCAGCGAACCCCTATTCCGTGCTAGACTGCCCTTGATGCTGCACCATTGCGCTAAATCGTTAAATCGTTAGCGCGTGAAAGTGGCGGCCTCTTTGACGATTGTTGCAGTCTCCAACAATCAACACGCTAAAGCGCTTGCGTGTTGAAGCGCCGACGGCTTTTGTGCGGACAGCTTGCGGCTTCCCCAAGCGACACAGTGCCGTCCCCCGACAGCCAAACACTAGGCTGCTTATGCCAACAAATCAGCACGCTAAATCGCTAAATCATTAAAGATTTGAAGCGGCATTACGATTCCGACAAGGCCGTCCGGCGAGATCATGTCCGTGGACGAGGTCGAGCCGATTGAGGCTGAGGCGGCGGATGAGAACGCTGTCGCGCCGCGAGGCACGCACTTGGCCTCGACGCAGACGGTCACGCACGAGTACCTGACGCAGAGCGGCAAGGTCATGCGCGAGACGGTCAAAACGGACGGCACGGTCACGTTGGTGCTCGATTTCATCTATGACGAGTCGGGCAAGCCGTTCGCCATGATCGACCAACTGGGTGCATTGCCGAAAACGTATTATTACGTCCTGAACCTCCAAGGCAACGTGGTCAAGCTTGTGACGGAATCCGGTGCAGTTGCAGCCTCGTATGAGTATGACGCATGGGGCAATATCCTTTCAAGCTCCGGCTCCAAGGCAGAAATCAACCCTCTGCGCTACCGTGGGT
>ERZ773235.2159-NODE-2159-length-17413-cov-6.331547_pt1 | contig 17413 bp, 6 predicted proteins | sample MGYA00580522_ERZ773235 | MGnify/ENA primary metagenome ERZ773235 (study PRJEB29015, sample SAMEA2737797) | human gut metagenome | biome: human gut; feature: human-associated habitat; material: faeces | place: China | collected 2012 ...
AATCCACAGAAGACGCTTTAAAAAATATAAATGAACAGATTCATTACACCGGACAGTACCTTGCCAACAAATCCATCCATTCCGATTACCGAAAAAGTCGAAATAAAAAAAAATTTTATGACGATCACCGGGCAGAACTCACTCTTTATGAGTCTGCTCTCCGAATACTCAGAGAAAAATCACAGGGTCAAAAACTTCCTACCCTGAAAATGTTGCGTGAAGAAAAAAATCGTTTAACAAAATTGCAGACCGTACAGCGGGATGAATTTAACACCCGGCGTGAATATGAACGGGAACTTCGTACAGTATGCTCTAATGTAAATATTATTCTTAGGCACCCGCATATCCAAGAAACTCTGCACGAAACCTCACAAGGACATTCCTACTTCCGCTAAAAATCTCAATGAGAAAATTTCCAAATTATTTTTCATTTTCTCCGTTGACTAAATTCATTTTATCGCATATACTATAAATAGGAAAACAGGCGACATCCTGTTGGTGTGGCTGACACCTAAAATCCGAAACGAAAGCCGAACGTGGATCGGAGAGTTGGCAGGCAACAGAAAAACCTGAAAGCAAAGCCAGACATATGAGCTGGAGTGTTGGCGGACAACAGAAAAATCAGTCTATAAGGGAGATGCACAATGCTACGGCATTGTAATCTCCCTTTAAATATTTTTACAGATTTCAGAGGTCATAACATGGCAAAATATACCAAACAACAAGCTATTTCCATCATCACAGATTGTGCCGTTAAATATAAAGAGAATCTTGACGGATATCAGCTTTTATTCATTTTAAAAGATAAACATAAACATATTTCTTCTTTGGAAGTAAGTTTTAATCCGTATAATTTTCTTCACCTGACAGGCATAAAATTAGCAGATAAAACTACTGCTACTGATTTTTATGAGCGTTGTTTGAATCATAAGTTAAGTCCCGATGATTTTTCATTTGCCCCTGATGGAACTACACAATTAAAACTAGAAATTCTGCCACAACTTATGGTCAAAAATATTTCTGCAAAAATGGTTGGAGATTTCAATGGCTGCAACCCGAAATTATACACTGAAAAACTAGCTGGTGGCGTAAAAGCCTGTCTTGGCTTTGTAAAAACTCCTTATTCTGAATATGTACCAAATACGGTGTTAAATATAGATATTCGGACTGCTACCAGACTTCCATTACAGGTCATTGCTACATATCGCCGGAAAAGATCTGACTCCGTATATAACGAATTAGTTTACAAAGCGAAAAAAATAGACTGGGACAATATCACTTTTCCAAAAGATTATGATTACCTATCCAAATCAAACATGTAAAATTAGCAGTTCAATAAATAGAGGGAACACAAATTCTTCTTATGTGTTCCCTTTATTTATTGAACAAATACTTTTTATCTGTTTTTGCGTTATGAATTTCTCCTTTTTTCTTTTCGTACTTTATATTTTACTCCATATTTCTGAAAATATAGTTCACGTAATTCTCTATTTTTCATAACATCTTTAGCTACAATCCATGTCAATTCTGCTTGTATTTGTTTATCATTTTTATCAATTTGAGGAAAACATTTTTTTATAGTTTCCACATCTCCAGCCCATATAGCTTCGTTTATTTTTTCAAATAATCTATCTTCTTCGCTTTCTTCCATATCTTCAAATGCTTCTGGATGTTCTGCATAATACTCAGCTTCTGCTTCTGCCCTCTCAGCCCATTGTTCTACATATTCGTCTGAAAAAAGATATACTTCATTATAATATATATCGTCTAAATGAGTCTTGATCCACTTGTTTTCTGCTTCTATTTGTACTTCAATAAACCTAAACATTCTTGCTAATTTATTCATAAACAACAACATACAATGATTTAAATGGACGCTAGTATAATACTTGTCTTTATCCAACATATTATTATCACTCAACATATGGATACATTTCTTACATTCATTTATCAGTGTAAAATGTTTTAAGTTATCATATTCTTCTTGGGTAATAATATTGTCCAACAACAGGCTTTCAAACGGTAGACCTTCATACTGACTAATTATCTCTTTAAAATACACCAAAGAGATAGTTGAAAATTCTTCTAATTTTCTCTTTTCTTTTTCCTCAGTAATACTCTCTATATCAATCTCCTGCATTTTCTTAAAAAAATCTGAAATTTCTTTTGTTTCTTTCATAGGAATAAAAAATAATGTCTTCTTTTCTTCTCTTACTCGATATTCATCAATGTTTAATATAATATGAATATATAGCTTTCTTACTGAATCACACAATGGACTAAATATCATCTTTTTATATTTTTGTAATTTTTTTCGCTCGATTTGGGCATTTATAATTTCCAGATATAACGTAACTAATGCTGATGTAATAATTCCTGTTCCAATTCCAACAGCAATATTTCTTCTGTCCGAATCATTAATCCAACATGATGTGTATACTACTACTGCTCCACCAAATATAATTGCAATAATCGCAACATAGTTCCAATTTCTTTTTTCAAAAAAAGCCTTTATTTTCGTCATTACTGAAATTAAATTTCTTTTTATTTTCCATTTTTTTATCCACACTATATTCAGTTTCTCCATACTTCTATTAATTATGTCTTGCTTTATTATAATATCATATATCCCTATCTATTTAAAGTTTATGGTGTATATTAAATTATTACCTTACATAGAAAAAGCCAGCCACAATTATGTGACCAGCCTCTCTTCTACTTTCTCTATTTTTTGGTACGTTCTCCCTCAGATTCCATTACCTGTTGCATAGCTTTCTGTCCAGTGCGTCTTGCAACTTCTTCCTTTTTCTCATTCAGTTTTGCAAGGACAGATTCTTTTTGACGGTTCTTTTTATCTTTTGGTGCAGCATTATTCTTAAGTCCGTCAATCATATTATAATTTGCTTCCTCTGTGATTTCCGCACTTCGCAGGTATTCTCCATTCTCCATATACTTCTGCCAGTTATCCAGTTTCGGTTTATAGCCTTCTGTCTGCTCCTGCACTGGCGGATGAAGCGAATCAAGAATCTTCTGTTTTACTACATCATCAAATCCATTGTAAGTACCGTCTACAAGCACATTCCCGTTCTGATCTAAGACTACATACGCAACATCTTTCCCATATTGTTCATGCTCCATAAGAAAATAATTTTTCCCCTCTACCAACAGATAATCTATTACTTCCCATGTTCCGTCTTTTCCCTCTATTTCATATCCAACTGTATCTTTGGTAAGTCCACCGCTTTCTGAAGATGTGACTTTCATAAAATCAGGAATCTCTATAAAAGTGTCTTTGTTTACATAGTAAGTGGTCATGACACCCTCATCATTCAGGATCAGCACATCACTGGTACTGACTGCATGACCTTTATAATTGTGCGGCAGTTTCTTCTCCAGCTCCTTTTTTATCTGCTCTGGTGTTTCTCCCGGCTTCATTGTTCCCAGATACACCTGTTCATAATTTGCCACCTGCACAGGAATCTGATCCTGTGCAAGTTCTTCATAGGTACGGAAAAGAAGATTTCTCAATTCCGGTTTCTTTTTTAACTGGTAAACTGCAAACTGACTTCTACTCATTCTCCATCCACCTCCAGATCTGCTTTATAAATTTCTACCGTTTTCTGCAATTCTTCATATCCCTCATCGCTAAGATAATAGAGTTTCTGAATCGTCGTGAAAATCAGCAGCTTCATATCTTCGTCCAGATATGAAAAAATCTCATCCATTGCTTCCATTGTCTGTACCCGGTTTCCTGCATCAAAAATTGCCACTGCTATATATTCATCTTCCTCAAACCTTACCATCATAATGTTACATCTCCCTTCTTATTTGCCTTGGATTTTTCTTTCGACATATTCTGCTCCTGCTCTTTTATTTTCGCCTGACGCTCTCTGAGTGCCTGAAGAACAGATTCTTTTCTACTCTTTGGCTGCGGAAGATTTTCTTTTGGTACAGACTTATCTTCAACTGCTTTTTCCTCTATTTTCGTAATCTCCTGCTTTGAGTCAAAATATTTTTCTACATCATCCATTGCTTTCTGCACTAATGGACTTTCCTTATAATGCTGAATCATCTCCACACCTTCCCGGTCAACTTTTCCCAGTCGCATAAGATCATACGGTCCGTCATAATCGCTTCCATCATGCAGTTCAAATCCAACACCTTTTATTCCATTTATGCGTTCTGCAGGAATTGATTCATAAATGCGTAAGGCTTCTTCCAGGGTAAGGTTCTCATGATACTCACCCATAACAGGAAATTCCATACACTCCGCAACATAAAAAGTGATCGTGTCTTCCGGCTGTTTCTGCTCTGGCTGTCTGGTAAAAACAGAAAGTGTTTCTGCATTTTTCAGACGTGAAAGTAATGACTGGGCAGTGACTACATCGCTGTCTATATCCGATTCTTCTGCCACCTCAGTCAGCCAGTCTTTTAAACCTGCTGTCTCCTTGTTCAAAATATCCTCTGTGAGTTTCTCAACCTGTTCTTCCCTATTTTCAACGGTATCTTTATATTCATAAGTATCATATTCATAACTAAAATTATCCAAGTCCACTGCGAGTTTCCTGATTTCCTGCTGATCAAGATAGGCTTCCGATTCCTTTATATACTCTGCCAAAGTAATTCTTTCTTCTAAGATTGGGGTAATATCTACTTTAATGCCTGCTATTGCCATACCATACGAATTCAATTCGTTAAAAAAACTATCCTCTCGAATATTTCCTCGATAAGAAAGCACCACATCAAGATCAGAATCTGCACGATACAGGTCATCTCTACTTCTGGAACCATGTACTCTCGCCCCAATCAATGTAACTTCATTTTCCAGTCCCATTTCTTCCAGAACAGCTCTTGCATGAAATAAAACTTCATATTCAATTTCTGCCCTGCCCATTCCATTCAATGCTGTTTCACATCTGCCAAGTTCCGAAGTGAATCGAATATCTCCACTAGCCAGCACTTCTTTAGAATGACTGATTACCTTATCCCGAAACTCCCTGTCATCAACTTTTACACATTCAACATCTTCAAATCCTTCATTTTTCAAGCTGGCATACATTGCTTTCTGAATAGAATCTTCTGGATTTCCACAAGCATCTCCTGAAATTTCATGAAGTTCCTGATCATAAACCAGGTATTTATAGCCATCCTCCGTCGGGTGCACTGTTAAATACATACCAGATTTTTTAAATTGTACGGTTATTCCCTCATAATTTTTTAATGCCGCTTCCCTGTCATAACCATCAAAAAAAGCCTTTGGACAATTACGTTCAAACTGTATCTTCTCCATTCTCTCTTCTTCTGCATATTCAATTTCGGCATACAGTTCTTCATAATCCATCACATTTGCATCTTCTAGGGGCAATCCTTCTTCCTCTAAAATGTTCTCCATTACTTCTGAAATAGAAATATCCGGACTATCGTAGACACCGCCATCCAGTTCCAGATAATCCTTATCATAGAATGTATAATCATAACCATCTTCTACTGTCTGGATTGTAAAATACTGCTCTCCAATCTGGTATGCTATCTCTGTATCATGTCCTGCCAGACTGTTTACTATCTCTTTAAAAGTATTGTATATCTGCGGATTCAGCCATCCTTCCACTTCCTGGCAATCATAAATCAATGTATCTATTCCATTCTTACACTGGATAAAATCAAGACTACCTCGCAACGGTGCTGTATTTTCAATTCCAAGAGCTTTCATTTTATGATTAGGCAGAGAGTAATATGCTCCGAGGGCAGCTCCAAGATCCTTATATCGCTCAATCTTCATTCCACCTTTTGCTGCCAGATCTTCGATCACATAATATTGGTCAATATAATGATTTTCTGGCATTTTCAGGTTAATGCCATTATTTTCTCTAACTTTATGTATCTCAAAAAAACTGAATTTCTGTTCTTCACCCCGCAGATTCTGTCCGGTCAGTGTCGGCTCCCATGTATCTGTACTGATTGGCTGCTGTTCCATGATTTTCATAACTGTTCCGTCTGCTAAGATGACTGTTGCCTGGTCTGGAATATCCATCAGGTCATATACCGTTGCACCATTTTCTTCCAGATATTCTGAAATAGTTTCCCTGGCTCCTTCATCAAATCCATGCCAGATGTCCTCTGCCACCAGTGTCCCATTTTCCGATACAATAATATCTGCCACGTCCTGACCGTATTCCTCGCTCCGCATCTGGAAGAATCGCTCCCCATGATACGTTTTCATACCCATCGCATACCAGGTGCCTGTATGTCCGTCTGCTTCATACCCTCTTGTAGTTTCAGTGATATGCTGATTTTTCACACCAAGCACCTCTTCCAGTTTTCGGGTACGGATTTCTTTTCTTGCCATATCAATGAATCCATTCAGGACTGCAGGATGACTGCCCACAATATAGTCCCTGTTCAGATCCATTCCCCGACTGATATTTTCCGGAATATCAATGCCATCTGCCCATCGTTTATTGCCATCAGAAAATCTTCCATCATGGGAAAGCTGTTTCAATGTATTTGCCAGAACAAAAGCAACCCGTTCTTCCCCGTATTTCTCGACCACGCTTACTGCAGCATCAGGATTTAAACGCATACCATCGAATCCCTCTGTGATTGCCTGTTCGATTGCATTTTTACAGTCAATATTCAGTTTTCTGGAATCCAGGTAAGCATCTACATTTCTCTCCTGCATAGCCTTTTCCAAAGTTCCCATATAAACTTCCGGATACGCTTTTACAGGATTGGCATTTAACATCTCGACTCTCTGTGCCACAAAGTCCGGCAGTTCTGTAAACCCAAAGGAATCCACATAGTATGCGGTTAACCTGCCGCCCCGGTTCATAATAATCACATCACTGACTGACATGGAATGCCCGGTAAAATCGTTTGGTCGTTCTATATTAAAACGCTCAAAGAGATTGTCCAGTGTCGTAGCATCTCTCAGTCTTTCACTGTAAACCATCTGATAGTCTTTGCCATCTACGGTAAATCCCATTTCTTTTGCTGCTTCCAGACTTAAAAATTGATACCCTCTTTCTTCCTGCCCGCTGTTGATCTGGTAAATTCCATAGCGGTTTCCATCACTTTCCAGAAGAAGCGTTTCTTTGATTTTTGCCTTTTCTTCCGGTGTCATAACTGTTTCCAGACTTCTCCGGTAATTTTCCCATTCAAATTTCGTCACTCCGAATAACCCATCATGCTTTAAAATATCCAATTCCAGATTCATAACCCTCTGCGACTGCTCCTGACCGCCACTTGCTCCGATCAGCCCATAAACCGTTACTCCCTCATGATGCAGTTCCACTGCCCGTTCCCTGGTAAGTGGAAGCATACTTTCTGAATAAAATCCGGCTTCATGCAATTCTGATAAACCGATCATAGAATCCGGCAGACTGTCAATCTGTTCCTCCACTTCTCCAATCAGTTTTAGTACCGCTTCCCTGTTTCCATCCAGAATAGATTCTGCAAGATTCTCTGCCAGTTTTTCCATTGCATCCCTGTCATCCAGTTTATAAGCAAAATTTACGATAAGATTTCTCTGGTCATTGCTGAAAATTGTCCGTTCCTGTTCCAGACGGTTGATGGTCTGCTCCGCATACTGCATGGCACTCAGTTCTTCTGTCCGCTCCACAGCAGTTACTTCCTGCTCTGGTCTTTCGATCTGAAGTTCCTTGAGTTTTTCCTCAATCTGTCCGATCATATCAGCAGAAGTCTTACGGATGGTGTCCATAGAAGCACGAAGCTCTTTCATATTTTTACCGGAAGACCAGCTCGCAATATAGGAAAAGGAATATTCTGATGTATCCAGTCCAAAATGGTTACATACCACATAGGCAACACTTTCTGCTTCCACTTCCCTTGTAAGCTGGTCTTTTACGATGTTCTCTGCTTCCATCTGGTCACGATCATGCAATACTGCATGTACGGTTTCATGCACTGCTGTTTTCATAGTCTGTGCTTCACTCATGCCGGGTTGAACAGCGATATATTTATCAACAAGCTGATAAAAGCCTTTCGCCTCCCCATCAATCTCAATAAAGCGGATAGGAACCGGGGCAACCATTTTTAATGCTTCCATAAAATCATGGTAGATCAGAACATCACCATCCAGTTCTGATACCTCAAACTCTGGAATCGGTTCCCCTGTGGTCTGGCTGACATCAAATACTGTCGTAACCCGGAATCTTGTAATGACACGCTCTACCACTTCTGTTTCCGGCTGTCCATCTTCCCCGATCACAATCTCGCCTGTGTCTGGATCAGTCTTTTCAATCTCCTGTTTCTCTTTATACGGAGCCGGGGCAATGATCTGGATGCCTTTTTCCCCTCTTTTTACCTGCCGGTTGAATTTCTTCTGCCATGCCTGATACCCCGCTACCAGTGTTGCTTCCGGTTTCTGCATAGCGATCAACAATGTATTATTAAAACTGTAATTATGGAACTTTGCCATTGTATTCAGATATTCGGTATACTTTTCTGATGTGAATATTTCTGCAACTCCCTGTTCCAACTGCTCTGTAATCTGCTTTAACTGCTCTTCTCTGTTTGCCATAATCAAATCCTCCATAGAAAAATCCCGTCAAAGCTCTGGTCACTCTGACGGGATACCCTTTATAACTCCTGTTCGTGTTTCTTTTTTGGTTTCTGCTGTGTTTCGCCTGTCTGTTCCTGCTGTTTCTGTTCTTTCAGTCTTTCCAGAATAGACGTTTTATGAACACTGTCAGCAATTCTGTCCTGTCGTTCCTCCGGCACGTTTACTTCCGGGTTTTCCCCGATTCCTTCATCTGCCAGAAGATTTTCTCCCCCTTTCTCATCCATGTTGAGCATGGCATTTAATTCTGCCAGACGTTCCATTTTTTCACTCAGTTCCGCTTCTTTCGGAAATGGCTTCTGTACCTCTTCCTGTGCAGTTTTTAACTGCTGTTGTACTGTTTCCAAATTCTGCTCGGTATCTGCCAGCTTTTTCTCGATTGCAGAAAGTGCATTGTGAATCCTCTGGATATTGCCCAGAGTATCTTTTCCAAACTCAATTTTATAAGAACATTTTCCCTTGATCGTCATGGTATAAGTATTCGACAGAAAATTATATTCTGAAGAAAGTGCAAAACCATAATATTCACCGATCTGCCCGGCTGACTTTACGGACCTCAAACCGGACGCTGCTGAAATGAGTGCAACTCCCGCTTCTTTTTTATCGGTATACAGCTTTCCGCCGACTGTCATTGCAAAGTGGTCATTGTCCTGTAAATCTATTCCTTTTACTACATCTGCATCCACACGCATACCGGCAATTTTCTCCTTCAATGCTGCAATCTGTACTGGGTATCTCTTTGCAATATCTGATTCCAGGCGATAGATCTGACTGGTATGGTTTGCCTTCAAAAGTTTCAGCTTACTTACCTGCACATCCAGATCCATTTTTTCCTTGATGTACTCGTTTCCTGTTGCCAGTGCTTTGATCTCTGCATAGGACAGAGCTGTATCATCTACATCTTCACAGGCACGAACCGGGGATTTACTGGTCATGATCTGCGAAATAAACTTCTGCTTGTTTTCCAGAATCTGCCACATGTACGAATCGAATGTATTTTCCGTTACATACCGGAAGATTTTTACCTTGTCATTCTGATTTCCCTGTCTGAGAATACGTCCCTCCTGCTGTTCCAGGTCAGATGGTTTCCAGGGACAGTCCAGATGATGCAGTGCAAGTAATCTGTCCTGGACGTTGGTACCAGCACCGAGTTTCGGAGTGGAACCCATCAGGATTCTTACCTGCCCTGCCCTCACCTTTGCAAACAGCTCCGCTTTTCTTACTTCCGTATTGTATTCATGGATAAATGCAATCTGCTCTTTCGGGATTCCCCGTTCCACCAGCTTGTTTCTTACATCATCATACACGTTGAATGTTCCATCATTTTTCGGTGTGCTGAGGTCGCAGAAAATTAACTGGGTAGCCTGTGTATCTTTTCCGTCCTCCCATACCTGGAAAGCATTCTCCACACAGGCATTTACCTTGCTTTCCCCTGCATCTGGAAGCATATCATTTAAAAGCCTCTGGTCTAATGCACATTTTCTTCCGTCGTTGGTAATCTTGAGCATGTTATCTACCCTTGGATCTACCGCACCGCCACGAACCTGTTCTGCACGTTCCGAAAAGGCTTCCACCATTTCTTTCTGTTTCTCACTCGGCTTTAACACTTCATTGATATATTCTGCTTCCGGTACAGGAAGATTCAGCATATCCGCAGTCTGAATATCCGCAGCTTCTTTAAATATGGAGATCAGCTCTGGAAGATTAAAAAAACGGGCAAATCGTGTTTTTGCACGATAACCCGTCCCTTCCGGTGACAATTCGATTGCCGTAACTGTTTCTCCAAAAGTTGCTGCCCACGAATCAAAATGTCCCATTCCCATATTCATTAAAGTATCATACTGGAGGTATCTCATAATGGTGTATAATTCAGTCATACTGTTTGATACGGGTGTTCCCGTTGCAAACGTGATTCCCTTTCCCCCGGTAATCTCATCCATGTATCTGCATTTCATAAACATATCTGAACTTTTCTGTGCATCGGTCTGTGAAATGCCTGCCACATTCCGCATTTTTGTGTATAAAAAAAGGTTTTTGTAATAATGTGACTCGTCCACAAACAGCCTGTCCACGCCTAATTGCTCAAAAGTCACTACATCATCCTTTCGTGTCTGGTCATTCAGTTTTTCCAGTTTTGCTTTCAGGGTTTTCTTTGTTTTTTCCATCTGCTTAACCGTATATTGCTGTCCTGTTTCCTCTTTTGCCGCTTCAATAGAATAGGTAATATCTGCGATCTGGTCTTCCAGCAATACGATCTGTCTTTCCCTGGAAAGCGGGATTTTCTCGAACTGGCTGTGTCCAATAATGACCGCATCATAATCCCCGGTTGCGATTCTGGAACAGAACCGTTTTCTGTTTGCCGGTTCAAAGTCTTTCTTCGTTGCTACCAGAATATTTGCTCCCGGATATAAGCGTAAGAAATCACTTCCCCACTGTTCCAGCAAATGGTTTGGAACCACATAAAGGCTCTTTTGTGCCAGTCCCAGACGCTTGCTCTCCATACCGGCTGCGATCATCTGGAACGTCTTGCCTGCACCTACGCAGTGTGCGAGCAGGGTATTATTTCCATAAAGGATATGTGCCACCGCATTTTTCTGATGTTCCATCAGCTTAATTTCCGGATTCATTCCGACAAACTGGATATGACTGCCATCATATTCTCTTGGTCTTACACTGTTAAACCGTTCATTATAAATTTTGCAAAGTGCTTCCCGTCGACGCATATCCTTAAAGATCCACTCTTTAAATTCCTCCCGGATCAGTTCCTGCTTCTGCTGTGCCAGGGTAGTTTCTTTCCGGTTCAGTACCCGATGTTCCCCATCCGCATCATGTATCGTGTCATAGATTTTTGTGTCACGCAGATTCAGTGCATCCTCCAACAGCCTGTAAGCATTTGCCCTCTGTGTTCCGTAAGTTGCGGTGGAAAGCGGGTTATTGCTGCTGTCCACGTTCTTTCCTTTTACATTCCACTGTCCGGTCACTTCCGCATACTGTACTTTGATACGCTCATAATTGATATGCTGTCGTGGTGTATGGAATGTTTCTGCCATGAACTCTGTAATATAGTCTGGAGAAATCCAAGTTGCACCAAGCCTTGCTTCAATCTCGGAAGCGTCCAGGTCTTTCGGCTGTACCCGTTCCAGTGCTTGCACATTGACCATATATTCTGAATGGTTTTCTGCAAACTGCCTTGCAATGTTCAGCTTCTCCCTGACATTTCCGGAAAGATACTTATCGGATGGCTCCCATTTATCTGTAAGCGGATTCTTAAAGATAACGCCTGTAAGCTCCTCTGTGACCTCCTCCTCTGTTTTTCCGGTAAGCTGCATCATATAAGGAATATCTACTTTTGCCTTTTCCCCGATAGATACCGCCAGTGCCTCACTTGCAGTATCCACCGATGTTACCGGTTCTGCCCTGCGGATCGTCCTTTTCGTAAATATGTCTGCTTTCCGCTTCAACTCGCCCTTTTCGTCCAGAAATTCAAGGGAAGTCAAAAGGCAATAGCTGCTGTCCATGCTGAATGCCCTTTTATTTGCATTGCTGTTGAGTAATCCATACTTTGCAGTAAAGCTGTCATAAACCCGGTTCAATTCAGCCTGTAAGCTGGCAACCTCTTCATCACTGCATTCTTCCAACTGCCGTTCCAGAAGCCTGTTTGTTGCATCCCGGATGGCAACCATGCCTTTGACACGTTCGCCTGTCACAACAGGAAGTTCCATCTTATTCATAACAGAATTTTCCCTGTAATAAATATCCTCTCCGACAAGTGCAAAGCTGAAGTTCTTAATATCCGGATCTGCCGGTATGGATACCACCTGTTCTTCCAGTTCCGTGTCCGAAATCTCCTGCTCTGTGATAGTTCCCTGGATATGCTGTACCGCATCTTTTAACTGTTCTGCCAGATCTGCTCCCTCTTTTGCCTTTACCGTCACTTCCTGTTTTCCGTACTGGGTACTTTCTGTTTTGAAATCTCCAAGCACCATTTCTGGGTGGTCAGCAAAATAGGAATTGACTGTATAACCTTCTGGTGTGGTTTTCAACTGTACCCAGTCTGGTTCTGTGATTGCAGCCCTGTCCCTTTTCTGGAAAAACAGAATATCCGCAACCACACTGGTATTGGCATTTCTCTGGAAAGCATTGTTCGGTAAGCGGATTGCCCCAAGCAGATCTGCCCGATTTGCAAAATACTGTCGGACTTCCGGATTCTGCTTATCCATCGTACCGCTTGATGTAACAACTGCCACCACTCCGCCCGGACGTACCAGATCTAAGGATTTTGCAATAAAATAATCATGGATCATAAAATGGTATCTGTCATATTTGCGGTCACTGACCTGATATGCCCCAAACGGTACATTTCCAATCACGCAGTCAAAAAAGCTGTCCGGGTAACTGGTTTCCTCAAATCCCTGTACTGCAATCCTGTTCTTCTGGTAAAGCTGTTTTGCAATCTGCCCGGAAACCGGATCAAGTTCTACACCATACATACTTGCAGCACCCATACTTTCCGGTAAAAGTCCCATAAAGTTTCCTACTCCACAGGACGGCTCCAGGATATTTCCCTGCTTCAGTCCCATATTTCCAAGTGCTTCATACATAGCCTTGATGACCGTCGGAGAAGTATAAAAGGCATTCAGCGTTGATGCCCTTGCTGCACTGTATTCTTCTGGCGTAAGGACTTCTTTTAACTGCGTATATTCCTCTGCCCAGGCACTGTTTCTTTCTTCAAAAGCCTGTGGAATACCGCCCCATCCAACATATCTTGACAACACTTCCTGTTCTTCCGGTGTTGCCAATCTCTGATCCTGTTCCAGTTCTTTCAGAAGCCTGATAGCTTCCATATTTGCTTTAAACTTTGCTTTCGGACCACCAGCCCCAAGGTCATCGTCCGTAATATGGAAATTATGAAGTTCCTGTTCCTGCACCTGTTCATTCTGCAGATATGGTAAAAATTCTCCCTCATAACCAAACAATTCGTTCTCCCCTGGAATATAATTTCGCCCGGTTTCCATACACCGGAAAATATCAGCTTTTGATGAACCACTTGCTTCGTAGAATCCTGCATAGGAATATAAAATATCATCTTCTCGCTCGTAAGCAGTCAAATGTAATTCTGTATTTCCCCTCGTCTGGTTTACCAGTTCTTTTCCTTCCAGACCTTGAGGAAGAACACCCACTGCTTCAAAATGATACCCCTGATATTCAAATATATTCTCATCCCATTGTTCCTGCACGATTACGGATTCCGGCTCAAACTCTGATTCTGGTTCCCCTTTTTGTACCTCCTCCATTTCTGCAGACGATTCTTCCACTTCTGATTCTTCTGGTTCGGAAGCACTCACAATATCAAATAAAGACATCTGATATCCATTTAAGACATCTGCCTGATCTGGTACTTCCTGTGCCGGGAAAATCGTATAGCTGCCTTCCACATACTGATGTACTTCCGTCAAAAGCTGTAATTTCTTCTCATAAGTTTCATTCACTGATTCAAAATCCAATGGCAGCATTGCCAGTGCATCGTCCATCACCTGTAACAATTTCTGCGACTGCTCCGAATTATTCAGCATAACAGGAAGTTCTTTTCTTGCTTCTTCATTAAAGAAATCCTGCTTGAACGGACGCTCGATTTCTTCTGGCAGCCTTGCATAAAAACTGATCACTTTTCCTGCAATCCGTTCCCTCTCATATTCCGGCATACGGGAATAATCTGCGGAACGTAAGAACTGCTGGTTATTAATCAGATAGCCGATTCTTTTTGCAACTTTTGCCCAGGGCAGCAACACCGAAGTATCTGGATTCCCATAGTCCCCTCTCTCCAGCTTCAAACCTTTCCCATCATAATCTGCATGTGAATTGTCTGCTCCACATAAAGCATGGCTCTGACCGCCTATCCCATATTTTTCCTTGATAAAATCTGTCCTTGCCTTATCATCTCCATTCAGAAGATAAAAAGAATAGGTAGAAAGCCTTCCATCCGAATACGGACCTCCACCGGCAAGAAAAGCATCTATTTCATCTTGAGTAATAAATACCTTATGTTCCTGCCACGCGAATTCATCTCTGGCATTGTATGGAATTACTTCTGCAGCAAATTTCTGAAACTGACCGGATATTCTGATTGGATTATAGGTGCGGAACCGCATAATGCTTTTATCTTCCTCATAAGCCATTGCCAGTCCTTCCAGACGCTCGATCAGATCTGCCAGCCACTGCGAATCTGTTAGTTTCTCTTCCAGATAATCAGTAATTTCCGGATAAATACTGTGAAGATGTGGTAAATCCTCTTCATCAAAGACAAGTTCTGCTACACCCTCTGCCATATCCGCTTTCATATAGGCAAGTGCCTGGGCATGTTCCTTTATCGCATTCTCCCTTGCAACATCAAGTACGGACTGCGGTGCATACTCGCCTTGTTTCAAAAGCTGATGGATACGACCACTCACATCTTTCCAGGACAAAAATGCTTTATCCAGAATCTGATCGGTAACGGTATGCCCTACTGCAATCTGCAATCCAGTTTCATCAAACCAGACCGAATACTCCATACCATTGATTTCAAATCCCTTTCCACCAGTCCCATACTCCCGCTTCACAAACTCCGTATATTCCTCCGGTGTCTGTTCACTCATAAAATTATAGATAATACGAAGCTGGCTCTTGCTTCGGTTTCCTCCGGTTCTTAAAACCTCATCGACCACCTCACTTGGAATGGCAATCTCCCCAGCATAGAGGGCAGCTATTCTGTTTTCGATTTCCTTTTTCTGTTCATTTACAGATGGAAGTTCGGGCAAAGATAAAGCAGAGGCAATTTCTTCCTCTGCTTTACTTAACTGATCTTCACTTGTGTCTTCAATTAGCTGTACACCAATTCCGTCAAGATGCTCTCTTCCGCTGTTGCCGTCAGACTGTTCATATGTGCTGTCCACGCCATCGGGTTCTCCTCTTTCGATGGTGCCGGATTCTTCTCCAACAGTTTCGCTATCTGTACTTCCAATCTCTTCTGTGCTGTTTTCTCGATCTCTTCCAGATGGCTGTTCAGTTTCCCAGTCAGTAACAGGCTCTGATACAGGCTGTTCTTGTGTTCCTTCAGAAATGTCCTCCGCAGCATTCCGTATTTCCCGATCTGTACCTCTGTCTCCTGGATTGTCAGATTCGGAAACAGATAATCCCCTTTGCGATGATATGTCAGTTCCATGCTCATTTCCTCCTTCATCTTCCTGTGAATATTCGTTTTCTATGATTTTGTTGTTGTTTTCTTCACTTTCACGAATTAACGTGTTAAATTTATTATAATTCCTTTCCTCCGAATTTTCAATACCCTTTTTCATTTCTTCTAATGAAATACGGTGTACAAATCTTCCAATATCCACTAGCACAGACTCACTGGCCATGCTCGTCGCATTTCCAATAAATGTCAGCACTGATAAACTGTTATAGTCTGTGATATGTACGAAGTCCATTTCTTCCTGCCGTTCCAGCGGATCAAGTCCGCATCTGGAAGCCAGCGTATAATAAATGCTGTCTGTCAACAGACTGCGAAATTCGCTGCGTATGGTATCTTCTTCCAGCTCCTCCAGGTATGTTCCTTCCGTCACATATGTCAAGCCATCCAGGTATTCATCCAGATTTTCTTCTACCATATACTTCGCTGTTGCCATCAGTGCATCAGAAAGACTTCCTGTATCTTTAGCTTCCAGTCCATAAACTTCTTCTAAATGGTTTAATAACTCCTCCTGTTGCTTCTCCTGCAACCGCCACAGGTAAGGGGTTCTTCCACCTTTTACCTTATGAGTATCCTGAATATCAAATACATATCGGAGTCTTGTTTTCTGCATGGTTTCATCCAAAAGAGCAATTCCCTTTGCTCCTCGGTTTACCCACCGCAGCATTTTTTCATTCCATAATTCCAGCGAAGCACAGGCAGTTGCTTTTGGACGCTGTGCGTGGATCAAAAGCTGATCCATAAATGGATACCTGTATAACCTGGCTGCGGTATCCAGATAATTCATCCAGTCCCTTGGTGAACTGCTGATATGGGCTGCATGATATTCTGCAAGTCCACGTATCTCATCTAAACGAGCCATAACCTATTCCTCCTTCTGACTGTGCTTTATTTTTTCTTTTTAGGAAATTCCAGACTGAATCTGGCTTTTCCATCTTCTACCCCAAGTACAAGATCAGCATCAAATTTGCTGTCCTTTTTCTTGGAATACAGTCCTTTTACATGGGTACGTCCCTTTTTCAGAAACTCCACTGCCATCTTTTTATCCATTGATTTTTTCATGCTTTCCAGAAACCTATTTGACTTCCATAAAGCAAACGGACAACTTCTGTCAGAACAATAATAATTGGTCTTACCCTCATATACATCGGAACCGCATACCGGGCATTTCCCAATTACTTCCCTTGCAGTCTGAAAACGATTCCGTTCTTCTTCTGGAATCGCCCTGCATACTGAAAGAACCTCGGTAATCATAGATACAATCCCATCCATAAATTCATCATCGTGGATTTTTCCCTTTTCCATCATCAGAAGCTGATTCTCCCATTCTGCTGTCAGGCTTGCGGATTTCAGATTCTCCGGCATTACATGAATCAGCTCACAGCCTGCCACCGTAGGAAAAATCTGTTTTCCTTTACGTTCTGCATACCCGGAAGATACCAGCTTCTCAATAATATTGGCTCTGGTTGCCGGTGTCCCCAATCCCTTTTTCTCTGTTTCAGAATCAAATTCCTTATTTCCCGCTGTTTCCATTGCAGCAAGCAGAGTATCTTCTGATACGTTTTGTCAAGGGTGTTTAAGAACTTTTTTCGCTGTCATTCAAAATC
>ERZ773235.2161-NODE-2161-length-17405-cov-15.523689_pt1 | contig 17405 bp, 18 predicted proteins | sample MGYA00580522_ERZ773235 | MGnify/ENA primary metagenome ERZ773235 (study PRJEB29015, sample SAMEA2737797) | human gut metagenome | biome: human gut; feature: human-associated habitat; material: faeces | place: China | collected 2012 ...
TTTCCTCTTTACTTTTTCCTTCTTTAATTAATTCTGCATTATGTGATTCTAAATTAGATAATACTGTTAACTCATTAATTGTTGCATAATCTCTAACATTAGATGTTTTTGCTAAATCAGAATTAAGTTCTCTCCATTTTTTAGCCGTTGTATTAAATACTGCAACATTCAAAACATCTGCTTCTTCAGCATACTTTAACCATTCTCTATTTTTATAAAAATCATTATCTGGCAATATATAATTTTTAATTGCATCAGTATGTATCAAATAATTATTTTTCGTTAGTATTCTTTTTACATCCCATTCTCTATTCTGATTTTCTAACTCCTTTAATCTCTCAAATTCCTTTATTAAATACAATTTAAAAACGGGACTAATTGCTGATGCAAATTCAAATGCAATATCTTTATGTGCATATGTTCCACCATATTTTCCACGCTTTGAATATATTCCAATCGCATTTGTTTTATCACACCATTCAGTAACACTTAATGTAAATGTATGAAGTCCTGCACTTTTTCTAAACCCGTCGAATTCGACGGAATTAAAATTTGGATTATAAATAGACTCCCATGTTCCTAAAAATTCCAAAGTAATTCTATTTCTTAGCCAGTTTCTTATAATGTCATCAGCTTTCGATTTTCCCTCTTTGTATTTACAAAAATCAGAAATACAAATATAATCATTATCATCTATGTTTGTAATATTTACTTTAATATTTTGAACTTCTATTATTTTATTTGACATATATTCACCTCCAATTTATCAAATTACGAAAGATAAAATTTTGAAAAAATGTTGATTTTTCAATAGTTTTGGCTAGTGTTTAGATAATTCGTACTTTTCCAGTTGATATTTGTTTTATTTTCCATTTTCTATCTCCTCATTTTTATAACTAAATACTTCTTCTATAAAATCATTTATATCTTTTACTTTGTCCTTATCTTTAATCTTATACTCAATATATGCTTCTCCAAGATTGCCAGATTTCTTGCTTTTATATTTTTCATCTAGTTTAATCAAATCATCTTTGGAATTAATTATTCCATTAACTTTTTTGTTTTCTGCTCTATAGCCCACTATTGTTATATTGCCTTCAGTAACTTCATACTTATATGCATTTCCATCATTGTAATATATAGAAACTAAGTATTCCGTACCTGCATCAATTCCTAACATATATGAATAACACATTGTTCCAATACATATATCATCTTCTTTTATGGTAATATTTTTATAGTTTTTATTACAAAAAAGCCATATGCATATACCTAATATTACTAAGATTATTATTGCTAAGAATATTAAATGTTTCTTATTCACTTTTACTTTCCTCCAAATTTTCTAAATAATTCACCTTTTTCCCATGTTCTTTCGCATATTCTATTATATTAATAGTTAAGGGCGTTATGTTATACGCCCTATTATTAGAATTTATATTGATTTTTGTCTGCTCTGTCGTCAAAGTTTCTATCATAATCTGTGGTTCCATAGAACCAGTCTGTTTGTCTGTTTTTTCCGTTTCCTCTTTTTCCACTACTTAATCCTATGTTCATTATTGCAAGTATTGGTATTATTACTGCAATTATTGATATGAATAGTGTTAAATAATTTGCTGTTTGAGCTTGTCCTGATGTGATTGCTTCTAGTGCTTTATATGCATCAACTCCAAAGTATGCACATTGTGCTATTAAATATGCTACTGCTCCTATCATTTTTCTTTTTGCAACAAGTATTATACAAGCAAATGTTACAAACAATAATACAACTTCAAATGTTACATTCATTGGAACTATTGGGAAGCCTGAATCTAATGTGAATAATAACATTATTATTAGTCTAAATACCCAAAATACTCCTGCAAATGCTGTAATCATATAACCAAACATCTTTTGTTCCCCCTTTTTTTAATTTATGTATATTTTATACATTATTTTAAAAATTGTCAATAATTATTACATCTCTTTTTAAAATATTATTGTTTATAACACCTAATCCTAAAAATATTTTTTTGTTGTATATTCTATATACTCCATTTTCCATATTAAAGTTTAATTTCACTCCATTTAAAAATTTTTCTTTGGTCTTATCGTCTAGTTCAATTTTTGGTTTTATATTGCAAACTTTTTCAATGCTTATAATTTTTTCTTTGGCTATTTGCTCTATTTTGCATGAATCTTCTATGTCAAATTCATTCACTCTTGTTCTGCATAGATTTTTCATTAAGCCAACAGTTCCAAATCTTTCAGCAATATCTTCGCATAATACTCTTATATAAGTTCCTTTTGAACATTGAACCTCATATTTTAGAACATTATTTTCAAATTTTATAAATGATATTTTCATAATCTCAATAGGGCGAGGTTCTAATTGTATATTTTGCCCTTTTCTTGCATATTCATAAGCTTTTTTACCATTTATTTTTATTGATGAATATATTGGTGGAGTTTGCATTTGTTTTCCTTCAAAGCTTTTTAATACTTGCTTTATTTGTTCTTCGTTTAATAGTGGTACTTCCTTCTTTTCTATTATTTCACCTTCAGTATCTCCTGTTGAGCTTTTCTCTCCTAATGCTAATTCCGCAACATATGTTTTATTATGTTCTATTAAATATTTAGAGAGTTTTGTAGCTTTTCCAATTAAAATTGGCAAAACCCCAGTTGCATTGGGGTCTAATGTGCCTGTATGGCCGACTTTTGGAGTATTTAGAGCTTTTTTTACAATATTTACTATGTCATGTGATGTATAACCCTGTGGTTTATTTATTATTAATATTCCATCCATTATTTTAAACCTTTATTTAATATATTTTTTACATTCATTAATTATTTTTTCCTTTGCCTTTTCAAAAGGTAATCCTGTAATTGTTCCTCCTGCTGCTCTAACATGGCCTCCACCACCAAACATTAAGCAAATATCTGAAACATTTACATAATCATTTGAACGTAAAGATATTTTATATGTGTTTACATCTGTTTCTCTTAAAAATACAGATACTTCAACTCCTTCAATATCTCTTCCTATTTCAACTATTCCGTCATGGTCATCTGCATTAACTTGTTCTTCATCTTTTCTAGTTATGTACGTAAATGCAATTTTACCATTTTCAAGTAATTCTATTCTGTTCATTGCAATTTTTCTTAACTCAAATTTTTCTTTTGATACTGTTTGTAATGCTTTTTTATATATTTCTGATACATTTACTCCTCTTGATAATAGTTCTGCTGCAAATTCAAATGTTTCTGGTTTTACATTTTGATATTTGAATCCACCTGTATCTGTAATTATTCCTGTTAGTAAACACGTACCTATATCTTGTGTAATTTCTATTCCAATAGTTTTTAATACTGTAATTAATATTTGGCAACAGGCTGGGGCTGTTGGGTTTACAAAGTTATAGTCTGCAAACATTGTATTTGCTTCATGATGGTCTATTTGTATTTTGCAATTTGCATATTCAAAATAATTTGCAAATCCATTTAATCTTTTTATGTCTCCACAGTCTAATGCTATTGCTAAATCGTAATTTTCCATTCTTCCTTCAGTTTTTATTTCGTTTGCAGAAGGTAAAAATGTATAAGTTTTAGAATATTTTGGTATAACAACATCTACATCTTTCCCTATTTGTTTTAAACCCATGTACATAGCTAAGCTACTTCCTATTGCATCCCCATCTGGTACTTCATGAGTTAAAATTACTATATTTTGACTATTTAATATTTCTTCCTTTATATTATCTAAAGTCATTTGAACCTCATTTCTTGGAATTATTAACAATCCCTAATTTTTAATTTTCTTTATTGTTCTCGTTTATTTCCTTCATTACTTCTTGTAATATTTTATCTATTCTCTCACCATATACTAGGCTTTCATCTAATTCAAATACAATTTCTGGGGTTATTCTTAAATTCATTTTTTCTGCTAATCTGCTTCTTACAAACCCTGATGCAGCTTTTAAACCTGCTAGAGTTTGTTTAACATTTTTTGAGTTTATAATGCTTACACTTACTTTAGCATACTTGAAATCTGGTGTAGTCTTAACTTTTGTAACACTAATCATACCAGTTACATTTGAATTTTTAACCTCGTAATTAATTATATTACTTACCTCTCGTTTTAATTCCTCATTTACTCTAGCCATACGGTTAGAATTTGTATGTTTTTGCATTGTTTTTTTCCTTTCCTATCTTAAAATTGCTTGGGGTTTTAAATAAAATGAAGCAAATTGGGTATTTTGCGTAGTTTGCCACGGCAAGATGCCCAATTTCTATACGTTTTTATTTAATTTGTTCCATTATAAATGCTTCTATTACATCGCCTTCTTGTAAGTCGTTGAAGTTTTCTAATTGAACACCACATTCATATCCTGCTTGAACTTCTTTTGCGTCGTCTTTCATTCTCTTCAATGAAATTAATTTACCTTCATGTATTACAACATTGTTTCTAAGTACTCTTACTCCTGCATTTCTTGCAACTTTTCCGTTTGTTACATAGCATCCTGCGATTGTTCCAACATTTGATATTTTGAATGTTTGTCTTACTTCAGCATTTCCTATTATTGTTTCTTTAAATACTGGGTCTAACATTCCTTTCATTGCTGCTTCAACGTCTTCTATTGCATTGTAAATAACTGAATATAGTTTAATTTCTACTCCGTCTTTTTCTGCCATATCTTTTGCTATTGGCTCTGGTCTTACATTAAATGCAATTATTATAGCATTTGATACTTTTGCAAGTGTAACATCTGATTCTGTTACTGCTCCAACGTTTGCATGGATAACTTTTACTTTTACTTCGTCATTAGATAGTTTTTCTAATGATTGTTTTACAGCTTCAACAGAACCTTGTACATCTGCTTTTACTATAATGTTTAGTTGTTTTAAGTTTCCTTTTGAAATTTGGCTAAATAAGTCATCTAATGTTACTCTATGTGTAGCATTTAGTGCTTTATCTCTTGCTTGGCGTTTTCTCTTTTCCATTAAGTGTTTTGCTGTTTTTTCATCTTTTACTTCATAGAAAGTTTCGCCAGCCTCTGGAACTTCTGTAAATCCTGTTATTTCAACTGGTGTAGATGGTCCTGCTTTTTTAATTTTTTTGCCGTTTTCGTCTGACATTGTACGAATTCTACCTATTGTTGAACCAACTAAAATTGTATCTCCAATATCTAGTGTTCCACGTTGTACAAGCATTGTTGCAACTGGACCTTTTGCTTTATCAAGTTTTGCTTCTATTACAACACCTTTTGCTTGTTTATTAGGATTTGCTTTTAATTCTTTCATATCTGCTACTAATAATACCATTTCAAGCAAGGTATCTATATTTTGTTTTTTCTTTGCAGAAATTGGAACATAAATTGTATCTCCGCCCCATTCTTCTGGAACTAAATCATATTCCATTAATTCTTGTTTTACTCTATCAACATTTGCACCTTCAACATCTATTTTGTTTACGGCTACTATTATTGGTATTCCAGCAGCTTTAGCATGGTTAATTGCCTCTACTGTTTGTGGCATTACACCATCATTTGCAGCTACTACTAGTATTGCTATATCTGTTATTTGAGCTCCTCTTGCACGCATTGCAGTAAATGCTTCGTGTCCTGGGGTGTCTAGGAACGTTATTTCTCTATCATTTACTTTTACTTTGTATGCACCAATCGCTTGTGTAATTCCTCCTGCTTCGCCTTCAATAACATTTGTTGACCTTACTGCATCTAGAAGTGATGTTTTTCCATGGTCTACATGTCCCATAACTACTATAACTGGTGGTCTTGGTTTTAAGTCTTCTGGTCTATCTTCGCTATCATCAAATAATATATCTTCATCTGTTTTAACTTCTTTTTTGATAGCTGTTATGCCAAATTCTTGTGCTATTAAGTATGCTGTATCAAAATCTATTTCATTATTTATTGTTGCCATTATTCCATAGTTAAATAGCTTTTTGATAATTTCACTACTTGTTTTCTTTAATTCTGTACTTAAATCTTTTACTGAAATTGTTTCAGGTATTGTTATTTCTGTTAATTGGAATATTTTTTGTTTATTTCTTTCTTCTTGATTATTAATTTTCTTTTTGTTTTTCTTTCCTCTTGCTGTTGTTAAATCGTAGTAATCAAGCATTGTTCCTTCATCTGAAAGACCACGTTCTTGTTTTAAGTCTTTTAGTTTATGTGAACTAAATTCATCATAATTATTTTTTCTGTTTTTACCTTTTTTGTTGCCTCTGTTGTCATCATATTTACTATTATTTTTTTGTTTATCTATTGCTTTATTAGCATATTCTCTAACATTTTCTTTTTCAACTACATCAGCAGCCATAATATTTTTAATGTTCTTCTCAATGCCTTTTTCGTCTAGACTTCTATTTTGTCTATTAAATCCGCCATTGTTTCTGTTATTAAATGGTCTATTATTATTGTTTCCTTGTCTATCTCTTGAAAAGTTATTGTTGTTGTTTCTATTACTAAAATCTCTATTATCTCTATTTTGTCTAAAGCCATTGTTATTAGCATTGTTGTTGCGATTGAAGTTGTTTCTACCTTCAAAATTTCTGCCATCTTGATTATTATTAAATTGTCTTCTTTGATTGTTGTAATTGTTGTTGTTATAATTATTATTGTAATTTCTGTTATCTCTATTGTTATTATAATTTCTATTTTCTCTATTGTTATTATTATTGTAATTTCTATTTAGACCATTTCTGTTATAATTATTATTTTGTTCACTCTTATTTTGAACATTTTCATTAACATTTATGTTTTGAGTTTCTTCTTTTTTTGGCTCTATTTTTGGTTCTATAACTTCTGGAGTTTTTTTCTCTTCTATAACTTTATTTTCAACAACAGGTTCTTGTTTTTCTTCTTTTTTTGGTGTTTCTTTTTTGCCAAATAATTCACTAACTGTAAGTGGTTTTGTTGGTTTATTTCTGTACACTATGTTATAATCCTTATTTTTTTCACGTTCTATGAAACCAACATCTTTTCTAGAGTTTTCCTGTTTTTTATCTTTTTTACTTTTTTCTTCGTTCTCCTCTAGAATTACTTGTCTTCTAATTATTACTGGTTCTTCTTTTACTTCTTTTTTTGGTTTTGTCTCTTTTGATTTTTTTGGTTTGTCTTCACTTTTTTTAGTATTACCTTGTTTTGTAAAGCTTTCTTCTAATCTTTTTGCATCATTATCTTCTAAACCACTTAAATGTGATGATGCTTCTATTCCAAGAGCCTTTGCTTTTTCTAACACTTCCTTACTTGATAATCCTAATTTTTTAGCTATTTCGTGAATTTTTACTTTATTTCCCAATAATATCACCTCCTATTTGATTTTTATTGATTAATTTGTTTCTTTTCACCGTTATCAATAATTACACCCCTTATATTTTCATAAAATTTCTTGTCAATATTACATTTCAAGATTTTAGCAATTTTATTAGTTTTAATAGCCTTTTCTAAACATTCTATATTATTGCATATATATGCTCCTCGTCCGTTTTGTTTTCCTGTTTTGTCTAATGAAATTTCGCCTTTATTATTTTTTACAATTCTTATTAAATCATATTTATTTTTCTTTGTATTACATGCCATACATTTTCTTTGAAAGGCTTGTTTCATTATTCATCATTTCCTTCTTCTTGTTTTTCTTCTTTATTTTCTTCATAAGCCATTAATTCTCTGTATTGTGTTTCACTTTTTATATCTATTTTCCAGTTTGTAAGTTTTACTGCTAATCTAGCGTTTTGACCACCTTTTCCAATGGCTAAAGAAAGTTCTTCATCTGGTACAATAACTTGTGCAAATCTTTCACTTTCTTTTATATCGATTGCCATTACATGTGCTGGTAATAGTGCTGCACATATAAATGTTGCTGGATCTTCGCTCCATTCTATTACATCTATTTTTTCGCCATTCATTTCATTTATTATGTTTTGTATTCTTATTCCTTTTGAACCAACGCATGAGCCAACTGGATCTATATCTGGGTTCTTTGAATATACAGCAACTTTACTTCTATTTCCTGGATCTCTTGATACTGCTTTTACTTCTATAAGTCCTTCATAAATTTCTGGTATTTCAAGTTCAAATAGTTTTTTAATCACATCTGGATGACTTCTTGTTACTAATACTTGTGGAGCTCCTTTTAGACCTTTTTCTACTGATAACACATATGCCTTAACTTTGTCATTTACTTTATAATGTTCTGTTGGTATTTGTTCTTTTAGAGGCATTATTCCTTCAAGCTTTCCAAGGTCTAATATAACTGTTCCTTTATCTGCTTTTTGAACTATTCCTGTTACTATTTCGCCTTTTCTTTCATTATATTCATTAAATATCATGTTTCTTTCTGCTTCTCTAACTTTTTGTAAAATATGTTGTTTTGCTGCTCCTGCTGCTATTCTACCAAAGTCTTTTGGTTTTGTTTCTATATTTATAATATCTCCTATTGCTGCTTTCTTTTCTATTTGTCTTGCATTTTCTAAAGATATTTGTAGCTGACTGTTTTCAACTACTTCAACAACTTCCTTTTGTGCATACACATGAATTTCACCTGTTTGGTTATCTATCTCAACTTTAACATTTTCAGCTGAATCAAAGTTTTTCTTGTATGCTGATACAAGTGCTGTTTCTAACGATTCTAGTAAATATTCTTTACTAATTCCTTTTTCCTTTTCTAATTCATCAATTGCCATTATTAATTCTCTGTTTTCATTACTCTTCATTTTTTTAATTCCTCCCTTTATTCCCACTCAAATATTGTTTTAATTTGTCCAATATTTTGTCTTTCTATTTCTAATGTGGCCGAAGCTGTTTCAATTTCAATATTTGATTCATTAAAATTTTTCAAAATGCCTTCATATTGTTTTTTTCCATTAACTGGTTTAAATAACTTTATTTGAACTTTTGCTCCTATATTATCTTTTAAATGTTTATCTTTCTTTAAAATACGCTCAATTCCTGGTGAAGATACTTCTAAAAAATATTGTTCTTTAATATAGTCTGCTTGGTCTAAAAGCTCATTAATATTGTTGCTTACTAATTCACAATCTTCTAGTGATATGCCTGTGTCTTTATCAATGTAAACACGTAAATAATATTCTTTTCCTTCTTTTACATATTCCACATCATAAAGATTATATCCTAATTCTTGCACTTTTGGTTCAATTAGGCTTTCAACCTTTTCTTCAATTTTTGCCAATTTACATTTCTCCTTATTTTCAAAAGTTAAGAGTGGGCTTTGCCCACTCTTAAAGTATTTTTATTTAATTGCATTATTAATATACCATATTTTTCTTGAAAAATCAAGTGTTTTAAAGGAATTTTTAATTTTTTATACACCTAATTTTGCTATTTCTTGTTCTATCATTTCTTTTCTGTCTTCATCAGTGTAAATGCCATTCGTAGCCTCTACAGTTATTTCTCTGGTATGATTTAATAAATCTATTATTGTATCCATACCACCGCTTGCTGGTTTGTATCAATGAAATACCATCCCTTAAACTATTTATTATTCTCTCATTGTTGTTTTAATCTGTTTTTCCTTCTTCTTCGTTAAGTCTATCCATTAATTCGTTTGAAAAAGTTTGTTCTTGTGCTGTTTGGTTATTTGTTTTATTTACAGTATTTTCAGTACGGCCTATTAAATTGCTACCTGAAATATATCTTATGCCAACTGTTAACAGTATTATCATTATTACTATTGTTAGTATTAGAACAACTAACGTTACTCCTCTTTCTTTTCTCATTTTTTATTCTCTCCTTTGTTTTTTATCATAGTGTTTATATATATCATTTTGTATTTTTTGTCAACTATTTTTATAACTTTTTTATTATATTATTAGTATTAAGGCTTATTTCAATAAGATGTAGAAAGAGGAGAAATATATTTTATAAATTTATGCTACCTTTTGTTTTATAGGTGTTCATGTCTGTTGCTTTTATTAGGCTTCTTGATAGTGTAAATAATGTGTCTTGTATATATAGTATTCTTTCTACACTATATTTTCCATAATATCTATCATAATTACTTGCAGTATTTGAAATTTTGCCCTTTAGCTCAAATCCTTTTTCTAGGCTTAGGCCATATACTATTGCTCCTTGGAATGTTACTTCATAGTTTTCGCCTGTTATGCTTATTGGAAATGCTATTATGTTTTTTTCTTTTGAGAATAGCAATGCTTTATGATTATTTAATAGTTCTGAGTATGTGCCTTTTTTCCCTATCTTTTCATTATACATTTCTTTTGGATTACTTGGATCTGTTACATCAAACAAAGATATTTTCATTCCATTTGTTACAACTTGATCTCCATATCCATAGTTTACTACTTTTGTATCTTCTCCAAATCCTATTAAGTGTGTTTCATCATAAGGGTGTAGATATTTGCTATATCCTGGTATTTTTAATTCTCCTAAAACTGTTGGGTTTGTTGGATCTGCTAAGTCTATTACAAATAGAGGATCTGTTTGTACAAATGTTACCATATATGCTCTACTTCCTATAAATCTTACAGAATAAATTTTTTCTCCTTTTGCCAAGTTTTCAAGCTTTCCAACTATTTCTAAATTCTCGTTTAGAACATATAAATTGTTTGTATCGTTTTCACTATTCCATGTGCTATTATCTGTTGTTGCTATTCTAAAGTATCCATCTTTTTCATCCATTGAGAATTGGTTTAATACTGAGCCTGGAACTTCACCTGTCTTTTCAAAAGTGCATGTTGCATCTTTTAAACTAAATTTATATATTTGTGTTGTTGTATTTGATTTTTTTGTTTCATCATTGTAGTCATATTTTAGCTTTGTTACATATAAATTATCTATTGAAGAGTAAATGGTATTTCCTGCTCCTAAGTAGCTTTCTATGTTTGCTGGTTCATCTTTATTTACATTAAACGCTACAATGTTTAAGTAACTTGTATCCTCAAATTCTGGAATATAGTAGATACAGTCAAAGTTTACGCATTTTACTTCTTCTCCTGTTTGAGTATCTATGTATTGTGGCTTAAAGTCATCTTCATTTAGTTCCATTGCTTTGTATTTTTTGCACAAATATGAATAAATATATTTATTTGATGTTAAGTATATGTTGTCTCCTATCATTCTTGAAGATAAATAGTTACCTTCAACTTCAACTGTTCTTTCTAGTGTTGGTTTTTCTTTGTTTTCTACATTATACACTTTGGCTGATGTAAAACTTTTATAATATGTTGGGTAAATGTAATCAATATCTGCATCTGGCCTTCTTTTATATTCATATCTCGTTCCAATTACAATTACTTTGTTGCCATTTAAGAATATTTCTTGTGGTGAAAAGTCTTCATCGTTTTCATTTTCAAATGTAATATTAGCTGTTCCTATCATTTTGCTTGGATTTTCAACATTTGTAATTGTTAATGTATTGTCTACTAAATAGTATATATATTTTCCATCAGTTTTTACTGTGTCTGCTTCATCAACGCCTTCTACTTGTATATTTGTTTTTGAGTAATCATCAGTTTCTGTAGGAGATGTTTGATTTGTTGTTTCTCTAGTGTTAGTAGTAGCACTATCAACGCTTATTTCTTCTAGTCCATCATTTAAAAACCATTTTGTTGTCTTTTTTTCTTCATTTTCTGCTCTTTCATTTAACATTGCATATAAGTTTTCAAATTTTTCAATTTTAGGTAATTTTTGAGAAATTTTGGTTTCTTCATATCTTTTCTCATTAATTGGAGCAATACTTTTATTTGGCAAAACTACCGCCATGATTATTGCACACATTAGTGCTATACTGGCTATTGGATATGCTTTATTATATCTTTTTTGAGTTGTTTTTTGAAGTGCTTTATTTAGAGTTTCGTTTTTTAATTTGTTGCTTACTTCAATTTCATTTACTGCATCAATATATTGCTTTTTATTCATCTTCAATTCCTCCTTTTATAATATTTTTTAATTGTTCTCTTGCTCTTGCAAGCCTTGTTTTTACTGTATTTTCATTTGTTTTTAGAATTTTGCTTATTTCTTTTATGCTATAATTTTCATAATAATACAAGTGTACTACTGTTCTATATTTTACTGGCAAATTTAATACAGCATAATATATATCATGTCTTTCTGGTGTTTCAAAGCTTAAATTTTCATCTAATTCTGCTCTATGTTTTACAAAGCTAGAATTTAACATTGTTTTACTACAATTAATTGTAACTCTAATAAGCCATGCCTTTTTATGCTCTTCTGATTCAAATTCTGGCATTTTTTTGGCTAATCTTAAAAACACTTCTTGATAAACATCTTGACCACTTTCTGTGTTTCCAGTTCTTGCCATAGCTAGCCTGTATACCATATTTGAATAATTTTCAATCGTTTGTTCTAGATATTGTTTTTTGTTTATATAAACCATTTTTTATCACCTATATTTATAATACCATATAATGTAAAAAAAAGTTTCCTTTTTTGGAAACTTTTTTTATTTTTTAACTATTTTGTGTTTTGTAACTTCCGCACATTGATTCATCTGCTGGATTACCGTTGTGGCAATTATGGCAAGCTTTTACTGTTATAGCATTTAGCTCACACATACAGTTATTTGGATCATTGTATGCACAGCTATTTACTGTACAATTTATTTTTTGGTTTTTATCCATAAAAATAGCCTCCTTTTAATTTTTAATATTAATAGTATGGCTATTTTTTGTGAAATTATGATTCATTTTTATTGTAATAATTTGTTTTGTTGTTCCATAATTTTGTTGGTTTGGATTTTTTTGTTATTTTCGTTTAATGCTTGGTTTTGACCAATTTGGTTATTACATTTTTCGCTGGATTCTTTGAAACTTAAGTACCAACTCATTCCGTTTCTGTTTTCTTGAATTTCTTTTTGTCTTTCTTGTAGCCCTTGGAATGTTTTTGGGGCTGGTTTTATTATTGGCTGTCCTGGTACCCAGTTTGCTGGGGTTGAAGCGTTATTGCAGTCTGCTATTTGAAGGGCTTCTACCACTCTTATTATTTCTGGTATCCATCTTCCTACATTTAGTGGATATATAAATATTGTTCTTACAATTCCTTTGTCATCAATTATGAATACATTTCTTACTGTTTCTGTTGTGCTTATGTCGTTTGAAATCATTCCATACTTCCTTGCAATTTCTCCGCTTCTGTCTGCAATTATAGGAAATGGTACTTCAACACCTGTTCTTAACATAATGTCGTTTAGCCAAGCTAGGTGTGATGGGTTACTGTCTATGCTTAGTCCAATTAATTGAGTGTTTAAGTTTTGAAAGTATGTATTTGCTTTTGAAAAGGCTATAAATTCTGTTGTGCATACGGGGGTAAAGTACGCATCTTGGTGTGTGATTTTTATTATTATTTTTCTAACATTTTAACGGTATCTCTTGTTAATATTTGCATTTGTGAAATTGCTATTTCATTTAATTTAATAAGTCTATCTTTTTGACTCATACCTTCATTTATATAAATAGAATTTACATTTTCTAAATTAGATAAACAAACTAATTCATTGACATTTGCATAATCTCTAATATTTCCTTCTTTATCTGGATTATTATCTCTCCATTGTTTTGCTGTCATTCCAAATAATGCCATATTTAAAACATCTGCCTCATTGGCATATACAATATTTATCTGTTTGCTATTTAATTTCTCTGGTATAAGATTTTTCTTTATTGCATCTGTATGTATTCTATAATTAATTTTAGCCAAATTCCTTTTTATATCCCAGCCAAGTTGCTTTTGCTCTTCGCTTTTCAGTCTATCAAATTCTTTTATTAAATATAATTTAAATTCAGGAGATAGCCAACTTGCAAATTCAAATGCAATATCTCTATGTGCATAAGTTCCACCATAACGACCTTTTTTAGTTATAATTCCAATTGCATTTGTTTTTTCCATCCATTGTGTTGGAGTTAAATAAAAACTATTTAATCCAGCTTTACTTCTAAATACATCGAATTCGATGTGATTAAAATTTGGATTATTAATTTTCTCCCAAAGTCCAAGAAATTCTATTGTCATTCTATTACGCATCCAATTTTGAATAATAATTTCTATTCTTCCATCTTTCTGCTTCGCCATATCAGTTAAACAAATATAGTCTTGATCGTCAACAACTTGATATCCAATTTCAATATTTTGTACATTTATTTTTGACATAAAACCACTCCTTTAAATTTTATATTTAATTCAAAAATAATTATAGCAAACCTTTGTTCTGTATGCAATATATTTAATGAATTATTTTAACAATTTTTCAATGTCTGCTTTTAGACTAAATCTAATGGTTTTATCTCTATGTATGTATATTTTATCAATTATCATTTGTAATATAATTCTGTTTGGCTTACTTGCGTTTATAATCTCATCAAAATACTCCACTGAAGTCTTTAATTTTTGAATTTTATCTTCTAAATTCTTCTTTTCATCATTTTGAATTAATTCTTGCAAGTGAGCCATTCTTTGCATTTTTTCTTTTTGTAATTCGTTATATGTATTTTCTATAATTTCTCTTTGCATAGAATTATTACAAGATGCCGTTTCTTTTATTTTTTGATTAATTAGCATTTTATATTCTTCATTTAGAATATTTAGTTTGTTTTGTAATTTAAATTTATCGCTAGTTTTGTTTTCTTGTTTTATTTCAATTTTAATATCCTTTATTTCTTTTAAATACTTTTGTTTAGTAAATTTTAAAAATTCTCTTAAATGAATTAAAATATCTTTTTCTTTAATTTCGTGACAATGGCAAGCTTTTGTACTATATTGCCTGTATTTTGAACAGTCATAACCTTTTTCATTTATTTTTCTTTTTATTGTAACACCAGACATTCCTGAACCACATTCATTACATACACACATTCCAGAAAAAATATAATTATGTTTCGTTTTAGCTCCTGATGTATTTTGTTTATATTTTTTATTCCTTAATTCTTGTGCTAACTTAAACATTTCCTTTGAAACAATTGGTTCGTGATGATTTTCAAATACAAAATGTTCTTCTTTAGGTATTTTTACAATTTTCCCTCTAATATTTACTGTTCGCTTTTTATGAGTTATTAAGGTACCTGTATAAACTTCATTTTTTAAGATATTACTAACCATATCTTTAGTCCATTTTTCTTGGACTTTGTGTTTATAAATTCTCCCTCGTTCTAAATGTTTCATTCTGTAGTATTCAGATGGAGTAGGAAAGCTATATTTTGTATTTAATATTTCACTTATTTTTTGAAAACCATATCCATCTTCTATGTATAGCTTAAAAATCAACTCAATAGCAGGTTTAATTTCATCTATTACATAAAGCATAGGTATATCATCTTTAAAAACTTTTTCATATCCATAATAATTTCCCATAATTAGTCTTCCTGATTTTTGTTTAGAGTACATATGGTCTCTGGTTTTTCTTGAGCAGTCTTTTACATATCTTTCATTAAACCATGTTGTTATTCCAATTGTATCATCTCTATCATTTAAAACATCATAAGTGCCACCCATTTCAGATACTAAAATTAGATTCTTTTGCATATTTTTGAATTCATCTATTAAAACTAATACTCTTCCATTGTTTCTTCCAATTCTTGATAAATCTTTTGCTATTACTACATCAATTTTTCCTCCTTTTACTCTTTCCATCATCTTTATAAATTCAGGTCTATTAAAGGTATATCCCGAAACATTGTCATCTATGTAAAAGTCTGAGACAGTCCAATTACAAGAATTTGCATAATCTTGAATAATTCTTTTTTGTTCTTCAATACTTGCATAATTTTCTTTATCTTCATCTCTAGACAATCTACAATATCCTACAACTGTCATTTTTTCCTCCAAATCTTGCCTGATATTGCTTGCTTTTATGTTAGCATACATTTTTATTTAATTCCACTTGTTTCGTAACTATTTTTTTAAGAATCTCGGGATAATTCTCTTTTCCAGTTACAAAAATAGCCACGCTATGTTTTTCTTTTTTATACTTTTGAACTAAATCTTTTGTTTCTTTTTTCTGGAGTTCTTCTTCTGTCAAATAAATTTGAACATACTTTTTGCTTTGCATTTCTGTATTTGTAATTTGCATTACTTTTTAACTCCTTCATAACACTTCTAAATAAATGTTATGCCAAAAAGAGAATTGTTATCTCTTTTATTTCAAATTACAATAGAAATAGTGCAAAACTTTTTTCACATTTATCAAATTTCATCACCTCACATTTCTACATATATGAAGCCAAAAAATTTCTTTAATGTTGCATTTTTTAGAAAAAATTTTTCATTTTTTTAAACTTTTTTAAAGTTTGCAGGAACAGGTAGTCACCCTGAACTCCCATTTACGCCTAAAAGCGTGGCTTTTAGCAGGATACCACAAAAATATAGAGGCGACTTTTGGTCGCCCCATAATTTGGTATACTTTATTCTATAAATTGTAATTTGTCAATTACTCATATCTTTCTTCTGTTTGATAAATTCTATGTTATTTTTTTCTAAATCTTCAATAGTTATATCTCCATATTCTAAAGATGATTTTACAGTTTCTTGATAACCATTAGAATATATAACTATTACATATTTACTTTTTTCGCAAGGAAAATAATATATATATTCTTTATCTTCATAAAATTGTTCTAATGCAGTATTACATGTAATATTTTCTTCTTTTGTTTTATCTATTATCTTTAAGTGTGTAAAAGTTTGACTATTTTTATCTATATACTTATTTTCACTTATAAAAACAACTCCAATAATACAGATAATTGGTATTAAAATAATAATAATCTTTTTTATTAAATCTTTATAATCAATTTTATTTTTTTCTAAAAGGACTATGTTTCTTAAAAATTTGTTTATAGATGATATTCGCAATATTACAAACATAATTAATGAACCTAATACATTTAGAATCACATCATCAATATCACAGCAACCAGATATTGTAATAAATTGCAATAGTTCAATACCCACAACTATACAAATCATTGTTAGTAAAAAGTTTTTTAATTTCTTTTGTTTTTCAAATAATATTGGTAAGAAAAAGGCAAAAGGCATTAAAGCAACTGCATTTCCTAGAATATTATATATAAATATATATGGTGCAATATCTCCACTAATAAATTTTGTAATGTAACCAAAAATTGTTTTAAATGGAATTAAATTAAATGAGTTAGACATATAGTTTTTAAACAACTCACTATTCCAATTTAATATATTAAAATCTCCTCTAAAAAAATAATCATCAAATAAAGTAAGTGTTGATAACAATATAATATATAAAATAAACCATATACCTATATTTATTTTTAAAACTTTATTCTTATATTTTTCATCTATATATTTAGTTAAAGCTAATCCACCAAAATACATAATAAGACAACTTAATAGTAATAATACTATTCTTCCAGTTGGACTTAAACGTAATAATTCATTAAACTC
>ERZ773235.2169-NODE-2169-length-17366-cov-5.211773_pt1 | contig 17366 bp, 16 predicted proteins | sample MGYA00580522_ERZ773235 | MGnify/ENA primary metagenome ERZ773235 (study PRJEB29015, sample SAMEA2737797) | human gut metagenome | biome: human gut; feature: human-associated habitat; material: faeces | place: China | collected 2012 ...
ATCTGTCTGTTCCGATGCAGCTGCTGCCCGATAAGATTTACAACGAATTCAACACCGGCGACGCGACGATGATGGCGGTCTTCTTCGATTCCGCCACGAGCGCGGACGTGACGATGGACGCGATCCGCGAGATTCGCGCGATTGCCGGAAAACAGGTTTTCGTTTCGGGTATGTCCGCACTGGTTACGGATCTGAAGGATCTGTGCGAACAGGAAGAGCCGATTTACGTCGCAATCGCGGTCGTGCTTGCGTGCATGGCGATGATGCTTCTGCTGGATGGCTGGCTGGTTCCGTTCGTATTCCTGGCAAGCATCGGCATTGCGATTCTGATCAACCTCGGAACGAACGGCTTCCTCGGGCAGATTTCTTACATTACCAAAGCGCTTTCCGCGGTATTGCAGCTAGCGGTCACGATGGACTATTCCATCTTCCTGTGGCACAGCTACAATGAGCAGCGCGCGATCTACCCCGATAAATGCGAGGCCATGGCTCACGCCATCAGCGCCACGCTGACATCCGTCGTCGGCAGCTCCATCACGACGATCGCGGGCTTCCTGGCCCTGTGCTTCATGTCGTTCACGCTGGGACGCGACCTCGGCATCGTGATGGCGAAGGGCGTCCTGCTCGGTGTGCTGTCCTGCGTGACGGTCCTGCCGTCGCTCATCCTGCTGCTCGACAAGCCCCTGCAGAAGACGCGCCATCGCTCTATCCTTCCGAAGATGGATGGCTTGGCCAAGGGCGTGACGAAGGTGTTCCCGGTGTTCCTGGCGCTGTTCGTGGTGCTGGCTCCGGTGTTTTACTTCGCCTATGACAAGACGAACGACGAAGTGTACTACGACATGGGCCAGTGCCTGCCGGAGGACATGGAGTATGTTATCGCAAACAGCAAGCTCTCCGAGGAGTTCGATATTGCCTCAACGCACATGCTGCTCGTGGACGCGTCCCTGCCGTCGAAGCAGGTGCGCAGCATGATCTCCGACATGGAGCAGGTGGACGGCGTGAAATACGTCCTCGGCCTGGAATCCGTCGTCGGCGCGGGCGTGCCGGAGGAGATCCTGCCGGATTCCGTCCGCTCTATTCTCAAGAGCGACAAATGGGAGCTGCTGCTCATCAACTCCGAGTACAAGGTCGCGAGCGACGAAGTGAATGCCCAGATCGATTCGCTCAATGCCATTCTGAAGAAATATGATCCGACCGGTATGCTCATCGGCGAGGCCCCATGCATGAAGGACATGATCGAAACGACCGACCACGACTTCAAGGTCGTCAACGCGGTGTCGATCCTTGCGATCTTCCTCATCATCCTGCTCGTGGAGCGCAGCATCTCGCTGCCGTTCCTGCTCATCGCCGTCATTGAGCTGGCCATTTTCATCAACCTCGGCCTGCCGCATTTCCTCGGCCAGTCGCTGCCGTTCATCGCCCCGATCTGCATCAGCACGATCCAGCTTGGCGCGACTGTGGACTACGCCATCCTGATGACGACCCGCTATAAGGCCGAGCGCCTTGCGGGCAAGGAGAAGCGGCCTGCCGTTATCACCGCGCTTTCGACGTCGATCCCCTCGATCATCGTCAGCGGCATGGGCCTGTTCGCCGCAACGTTCGGCGTGGCCATCTATTCCGACATCGACATCATCAGCTCGATGTGCATGCTTATGGCGCGCGGCGCCATCGTCAGTATGCTCTGCGTCATCCTCATCCTGCCGGCGCTGCTGCTTCTGTGCGACCGGCTCGTGTGCGCCACGACGCTTGGCATGCGCCATTGCAATCATTCCAGAAAACACGCGGAGAAGCAGGATGCTTCTGCCCGCTGAGAATCGAAGACAGGAGGAACGAAGATCATGACAAAGACCGGATATAAAATTCTCTCCGGCTGCCTGTGCGCTGCGCTGATCTGCACGATCACCGGCGCGTCGGTCCATGCGGAGAATGGGGCGCTGCACGCCCCGCAGGATACGAAGGCGGCCTCCGCTGCGGCGGAGGAGCGCGCCTCGAAGGAAGAGACCGTTTATGTCATCGCCGGAGCCGACGGCAAGCAGCAGAGCGTGATCGTCAGCGACTGGCTCAAAAATCCGAACAAGGAAACGAGCCTGCAGGACGTCTCGGACCTGACGGACATCGAGAACGTCAAGGGCGACGAGACGTGGACTGCGAACGGCACGAGCCTGACGTGGGATGCGCAGGGCAATGACATCTACTATCAGGGCAAGAGCGAAACGGAGCTGCCCGTGACCATGAACATCAGCTACCAGCTCGACGGCAAGGACATTGCCCCGGCCGAGCTGGCGGGCAAGAGCGGCAAGGTGACCATCCGCTTCGACTATGAGAACCACTGCACGACGACCGCGACCGTGGACGGCAAGGAGGAGACGCTCTATGTCCCGTTTGCCGCGCTGACCGGTATGCTGCTGGACAACGAGCGCTTCACGAACATCGAGGTCACGAACGGCCGCGTCGTGAATGACGGCTCGCACACCGTTGTCGTCGGCATCGCCTTCCCGGGCCTGCAGGACGACCTGAACATCGAGCGCGATACGCTGGAGCTGCCGGACTATGTCGAGGTCAGCGCCGACGTGACGGACTTCGCACTCGACACGACCCTGACGCTCGCAACGAACTCCGTCTTCAGCGCGCTGCAGGACAGCGACTTTGAGACGGTCGACGACCTGAAGGACTCCTTCGCCAAGCTGACCGATGCCATGCAGCAGCTTCTCGACGGCTCGTCCGAGCTGTATGACGGCCTTGAGACCCTGCTTGAAAAGTCTCAGACGCTCGTGGACGGCGTCGGCACGCTGAACAACGGCGCTGCCGCCCTGAAGACCGGCGCGGGCAGCCTGAACGCAGGCGCTGCCGAGCTGGCAAACGGCATGCAGACCCTGAACGGCGGCCTTTCCACCCTGTCCGGCCAGAGCGCGGCCCTGAATGCGGGCGCGCAGCAGGTGTTCCAGTCTCTGCTGGCCGCTGCCACGACGCAGATCAATGCAGCGGGCCTCAGCATCCCGCAGCTGACGATCGGCAACTATGCCGAGGTGCTCAACGGCGCGCTGGCTTCTCTCGATCAGACCGCCGTTTATGAGCAGGCTTATCAGACGGCTCTTGCCAAGGTAACGGCTGCCGTCAATGCACAGGAAGCGACCATCCGCGCGGCTGTTACTGCCGCCGTGCAGCAGAATGTGACCGAGCAGGTCACGGCTGCGGTCCGTGAGCAGGTCACGGCGAAGGTCCTTGCGGCCATGGGCCTGACCCCGGAGACGTATGCGGCCGGTATTGCCGACGGCACGATCTCGGAGGAGCAGCAGGCACAGATCGAGGCTGCGATCAACGCCCAGATGGCCTCCGACGATGTGCAGGCGCTCATCTCCCAGCAGGTCGCCGCGCAGATGGCAAGCACCGATATCGCGGCCCTCATCGACCAGCAGACTGCGGCGCAGATCCAGACGCTCATCGACCAGAACATGAATTCTCCCGAGGTGCAGGATCAGATCACGGCTGCTCTGGAGCAGGCAAGCTCCGGTGCAGCTAGCATCAGCGCCCTGAAATCCCAGCTTGACGGCTATTATCAGTTCTATGCCGGCCTGCAGGCCTACACCGGCGGCGTGGACAGTGCGGCCGCAGGCGCTGCGAAGCTGCAGAACGGCGCAGCCAGTCTGCAGAACGGTGCTTCCAGCCTCTATGCCGGTGCAAGCCGGCTGGCAGACGGCACGGCGACGCTGAGCAGCGGCGCATCCGCCCTCATCGACGGCGTGACGGCGCTGCGCGACGGCGCGATGCAGCTGTCCGACGGTCTGAAGCAGCTCAATGAGGAGGGCTTCCAGAAGCTCGTCGACGCCATGGACGGCGATGTGGAGCCGCTGCTGGAGCGCGCCCGCGCGCTGGCCGGTATCTCCGGCGACTACCAGACCTATTCCGGCCTGGACGCCGCAATGGACGGCAGCGTGAAGTTCATCTACCGCACCGAGGCCATTGGCTGAGTCAAACAGACGACCCCCTTTCGCACGACCGCCCGGCGGGAGCAAAGCTCCCACCGGGCGGTGTTTTGTGTTGTAGGGTCGGGGCATGCTTGTGCCGTTACATTATTCACTATTCACCAAACCGCCCCCGCCTGCACCAGCGGACTTAGGAATGCCTGCCCTGCGGATAATCCATGCTGGCAGTTTTCCCCAAAAACGACAAATGTTTCCCGTGAGGGCATTTTGCATTGACGAGCTTAGAATAAACAGGTATAATGGAGACATCACAAAAATGAGAGGAGCAGACACAATGAAAAAACGTTTGTTCAGCCTGATTCTTGCCTTTGCACTTCTGCTGTCCGCCGTCCCGACGGTTTTTGCAGCGACGCATCACGAGGTCGTGATCGACGGCGTTGTCTACTGGGTCTATCCGGAGGAAGGCTATGCAGAAATCCACAGCACGGTGAGGGGAAGCCTGCCGCAAGTGCTGGAGATCCCGCAGTATGTGAACGGATACCCTGTTACGAGGCTCGACACCTTTGGCCTGGCCGATCTTGAAGGCGTTGTCGGCGTTATCCTGCCGGACACCATGACCTTTATCGACGATATTTCCATTGCCGGATTCGATCTGGTATTCGTCAGCTTGCCCAACAATGAGGTCAACATCGAGAAAAATTTCGTGGGGGCCCATGCCCTCGACTACTACTATCTGCCCCAAAACTTCTCTCTTTCGCCGGAGTGCAGCGCCTATGGCTCCAAGCTGTTTGCCAGTCACACCTGTGTCGGCTATGAAAAGCACAGAGCCTTTGCCCGCGACCTGATTCCGATGGACGCCCATCCGGATAGCCAGTATGTGCCGGCCAACAGCGGCGTGTTCCGCGTGGACGGCAACGAGCTGACGGCGATCTACCTTGTCAGCCTGCGCGATCCGTCCTTCAATAATCTTTTCGTGATGGACTCTGCGGTCAACGGAATGCCGATCACCAAGGTGGAAGGCACCTGCAAAAATTACAACACCTCACTCGTTCTCGGCGACTATGTCCGCGTGGTGGAGGATGGCGCGTTCACCGAGGAGTGGGGCCAAATCATCAACGACCTTTACACGCCCGCATGCCTTGAGCGTCTTCCTGCAAATCTTCCTGTTAAATCCGGCATTACCACCGTCTACGGCACGACCGGTACTTATGCCGAGCAGTACGCAAAGGAGCACGGGCTGAAATTCCTCGACATGGCAAAGACGCCCTTCGTCGACGTTCCGGAAAACGAATGGTACTTCCCATATGTCCATGATGTCTACTGGCTCGGCCTGATGAACGGCACGAGCGAAACCCCCTTCGAGCCGCTGGCCACCACGAGCCGCGCAATGGTCGTGCAGGTGCTCTACAACATGAGCGACCGCCCGAGAGTCTATGCGCAGAAGGCCTTCGACGATGTCGTAGAGGGCCAGTGGTACTACGACGCCGTCAACTGGGCCAAGGCAGTTGGCGTCTGCAACGGCACGAGCGAGACGGAATTCTCCCCGAATGACCCCGTGACCCGTGAGCAGCTGGCGGCCTTCCTGTACCGCTACGCTGTGCTCTGCGGCTATACCTGCATTGCGAGCGGCGACCTTTCGGGCTTTAGCGACCGCAACCGAATTTCCGATTACGCGCGCGAGCCGATCCAGTGGGCCGTCGGCGCCGGTATCATCAACGGTACCTCCCCGACCACCCTTGAGCCCCGCAGCAACGCCACCCGCGCCGAAATCGCAACCATGCTCTGCCGCCTCGTAGACTTCCTCACAAACAACTGATCAATCAGCCCCTGCAAGGCAAACCGCCCGCAGGGGCTGATCCTTTACCACGCAGGCACGATCGACAGAATCCGTAGGGCGGACTGCCCCCAGCCCGCCGGTGCAGGCAGTATCGTTAGACGCCGTAGGGGCGCTCATCGAGCGCCCGTGTGCAGGCAGTATCATTTAATGCGTAGGGGCCGATGCTCCGACCGGCGCAATGCTGCCGGTCTGTACCGATCGTTCGCTCGTCGCCGGTATTTCTGTCGGCCGGTCAGGAGAACTGCTCCATGACTGGCGCGACGAATTCGCGGGCGAGGCTGCCTGCGCCGGTATGCTGCAGGAAAACGACATTCAGCTCGTGCCGTCCGGTGAGCGGGGGACAGGTGAAGCTGCCGATCTCCGGGCTGCCGCGCACCACGGCTTCATAGAGAAAGCTGATGCCGCAGTTCGCCGCCGTCAGCGCGCGGATGACGGGAAAGCTGCTGATGCAGATCGTCCGGGAAAATGCCGCCGTGCTGTAGCTCACCTGCATCAGCTCGCGCTCGAGGATGCTGCGCGTGCCGGAGCCGGGCTCCCGCAGCAGGAGCGTTTCGCTCAGCAGCTCCTCCGGCGAGACGCGCCGTCCGGCAAAGCGGTGCCCGGCCGCGCAGATGCCGATATACGGCTCCTCCCGCAGCAGGAAGCTGTCATAGCGGCGCTTGTCGAAAATGCCCTCCACGACCACAAAATCCAGCTGCCCGGCCTCAAGCTGCCCGAGCAGGCGCGTCGTGTTGTCCACGGTGAACTGCAGCTCGTGCTCCGGCGCGCGGACAAAGCTGCAGATGGCGGGCGGGAGGATATAGTCGCCGATGGTCTTCGTCGCGCCGACGCGGAGAATTTTGCGCGGAGCGGCGTGCAGCGCACGCTCCAGCTCCTGCTCCTGATAGCGCTGCGAGATGGCGAAGACCTCCAGCGCGCTGCCGGGGGCGGTCTTCCTCAGTTTTCGCCCGTCATAGGAAAACAGGCGGACGCCGTAGGACGCCTCCAGCGACTGGATCTGCTTCGTCACGGCGGGCTGCGTCAGGTGCAGCGCCTCAGCCGCGCGGCGGTAATTCATCGTCTGGCAGACAGCCAGAAATGTCTCGAGCCTCCGGTCCATGAATGCCCTCCTTGATAACGACATGGAATCGTTTTATTCTAAAGAATAATTTTATTTTATCACACGGGCGTGCTATAATGCAATCGCTACAGAAAAAACGGAGGGTTCTTATGAAAACGATCTGGAAAATGGTGCCCGGTCTGGCAATGGCGCTTGTCATTGCGGCCGCGGCCAAGGGACTGGAGTATCTCGAGGGGCTGGCTGGCCTGCATTTGATCGGCGCGTCCGTCATTGCGCTGTTCATCGGCATGGTCATCAACCGCTTCTTCAAGCCAAACGCGGTCACGTCGCCCGGTATCCGCTTCACGTCCAAAAAGGTACTGAAGCTCGCCATCATCCTGCTCGGCGCGAGCCTGAACATCATGACGGTGCTGAAGGTCGGCCGCTTTTCGCTGACGGTCATGCTTTTCACGCTGGCCACCTGCTTCGGCGTAGGCTATTTCATCGGCAAGGCGCTCGGCCTGAACTGGAAGATGAGCAACCTCATCTCTGCCGGAACGGGCATCTGCGGCGGCTCTGCCATTGCGGCCATCGCGCCCGTCATTGACGCGACGGATGTCGACGTGGCCTACGGCATGTCCGCGACGTTCCTGTTCGACATGGCGATGATCGTGCTGTTCCCGATCCTCGGCCGCTGGCTCGGCCTGTCCGATGCGGCCTACGGTCTGTGGGCCGGAACGGCCGTGAACGACACATCGAGCGTCGTGGCGGCGGGCTACGCCTTCAGTGAGCAGGCGGGTGATTTCGCCACGATGGTGAAGCTGACGCGCACGCTGGCGATCATCCCGACGGTGCTGATCTTTGCCCTCATCGGCATGCATGTGAAGAAGAAGGAAGCGGCGGGCGACCCGTCGGCCGTCAGGGTCAATATGAAGTCTGTCTTCCCGTGGTTCATCCTTGGCTTTCTCGCTCTGTGCGGCGTGAACAGCCTCGGCTTCATCCCGGCCTCCGTCGCCTCCGTGCTCAAGGATATCAGCAAGTTTCTCATGGTCACGGCATTGGCTGCCATCGGCCTGAACACGAGCTTCTCCGACATGCGCAGGGCGGGCCTGAAGCCCATGCTGCACGGCTTTATCATCTCTCTGCTCGTCGTGCTGGTCGCCATCGCAGTCGAATATGCCATCGGCGTTGCGCCGAGCGGTACGCTGCTTTGAAAGTATATAAAAATCCGCGCTGTCCTGCTGCAGGATGGCGCGGATTTCTTTATGCGATCCGTTTTTCCTTCCACTTTCCGGTGCGGTAATGTGCGAAGGAGATGACAAAGTTTGCCAGCCAGCCGACCGGCACGGCGTACCAGACGATCTCGACGCCCCAGAGCGGCGCGCAGAGCCACGACAGCAGCACGCGAATGGCCAGATTGACGAGGTTTGCGATCGTGAACATTTTCACGTCGCCCGCGCCGCGCAGGATGCCGTCTACAGCCATTTTGAAGCCGATGAAGCAGAAGAAAAAGCCGATGAACTGCAGATAGTGCTCACCGGTCGCCACGGTCTCGGGCGAGGGGGCGGCATCGAGGAACATGGCGATGATCGGCGTGCGGAACAGCTCCAGAAGGACGCACAGCAGCACGGAGATCAGCACGATCATCCGATTGGCCGCGCGGTAGCCCTGCGGCACGCGCTCCGGCTTCTCCGCGCCGATGTTCTGCGCCGTGTAGGAGGACAGGGCATTGCTGATGGCGGCCATGGGCACGATACACAGCGATTCGATGCGCGCCGCAGCGGAAAAGCCCGCGAGGATCTGCGTGCCGAAGCCGTTGACCACGGACTGCACGAGCATCATGCCGATGGAGACCGTGGACTGCTGCAGGATGGACGGCAGAGCCACGCGCGTCATGGCGCGCAGCTCTCCGAAGCGGAACAGACCGTTCGAGCGCTCCGGGATGCGCCGCAGCTCCAGCAGGAACACGCCGAACGACAGCACGGCGGACAGGCCCTGCGCCAGAAACGTGGCATAGGCTGCGCCGGGCACGCCCCGGTGCAGCACGGCGACGAAATACCAGTCCAGCACGACATTCAGCAGCGAGGAAAAAATCAGGAAATACAGCGGGATGCGCGATTTTCCGAGCGCATTGAACAGGGAGGACAGGATATTATAGAGAAAGAGAAAGGGCAGACCATAGAAATAGATATTCAGATAGGTAACTGCGATCTCCAGTGCGTCGGGCGGAGTCTTCAGGGCGATCATGATCTGCTCACTGCACAGCAGCCCGACGCCAGCCAGCAGGACGCTGACGGCCAGAAACGTCAGCAGGGCGGTGTAGACGGCGGACTTCATGCGGGCAAAGCGCTTCGCGCCGAAATGCTGGCTGATGATGACGGAGGCGCCGATGCCGCCGCCGATGGCCACGCAGATGAAGATCGTTGTGAGCGCGGAGGACGCGCCGACGGCGGCCAGCGCCGCTTCGCCGTTATAGTGGCCGACGATAGCGGAGTCCACGATGGTATAGGCCTGCTGGAAAAGGTTGCCGACAATCATCGGCAGGGAGAATTTCAAAAGCGCCCGCGCGGGCCTTTCAGTGATCAGATAGTCGGTTCCGGATTTCAGGACAGTCGCTTCCTTCCGCAGGTAATCATTCCTTTATATCATACCGAATGCGGAGAGAACTGTCAAGCCGGAGCCCGATCATGCACACCGTCTATGATCCTGATGAAAAAAAGATTGATTTTTGCGGAAATATTTGATATTATTGAATCGATAAAATTATATCGAATAAAACGGATCGATGGAAAGGAGTACAGAATATGTTAAACGGAAAAATTGCGATTGTGACCGGCGGAACGCGCGGCATCGGGCTTGCCGTTGTCCGGACGTTCCTGCACAATGGGGCAAAGGTGGCGCTGTTCGGCAGCCGGGAGGCCTCTGTGCAGAGAGCGCTGGCGCAGCTGCGGGAGGAGCAGCCGGACTGGCCGGTGATAGGCCTCTGGCCCGATCTGACGGACTATGCCGCCGTGGAGCGGGCCGTGCAGGAGGTCGCGCAGACCTTTGGCGGGGTGGATATTCTGGTGAACAATGCCGGCATCTCCGCGCGGGAGCCGCTGGCGGACTATTCGCCCGAGGCGTTCCGGAGCATCATGGACCTGAATGTCACGGCGGTGTTCCACGGCTGCAAGGCCGTCGAGCCGATCATGCGCGCAGCAGGGAAGGGCTGCATCATCAACACCAGCTCCATGGTCAGTCTCTATGGTCAGCCGAGCGGCGTCGGCTATCCCGCCAGCAAATTTGCCGTCAACGGCCTGACGCGCAGTTTGGCGCGGGAGCTTGGCCGCGCAGGTATCCGCGTCAATGCGGTCGCGCCCGGCGTCACGCGGACGGATATGGTCGCGGCCCTGCCGCAGGAGTTGGTCGACCGCATCAGCGCGCCCATCCCGCTCGGCCGCATCGGCGAGCCGCAGGAGGTCGCCAACGCCTATCTGTTTCTCGCCAGCGATCTGGCAAGCTATGTAACGGGTGAGATCCTGTCCGTCGACGGCGCAGCGCAGACCTGAGCGGAAAGCTGCCGGGGTGATACTTGATCCGGAAGCCAGAATAAAAACAGCCCCTGCGCTGCCGGTGGGAAAGAGACCGGCAGCGCAGGGAAATTTTCATGCCGTCCCGCGCCGGAATGGCTGCGGGAGGACGGCCGGGGCCCGGCTTTTGGCAGGTCCTGCGCCGCGTGCGATGCCTCTTCGCCTGCGGGCAGGGGAGCGGGACCCCTTCATCCTATATATGTCTTCAGAAACGCATTCCTGACAGGTTTTTTCAAAAAAATTTTTCAACAGATGCGAGAAAGATATATTTACAGGTGATACGTCTCTTAAGGATATGCGAAAACGAAACCGAGACACCAGACGGATGCCCCGGTTTTACGCTTCTGCGTCTTCCATATAATTCGGATGCAGATACAATAATGTCGGAATGCCGTTCATGACTTTTTCTTTTTTCAGCACAGTCAGAACAGCCTGGTTTTCCAGATAATCTATCGTGGTTCTTTCAAATGCGGACTTGCAATAATATCGCTGCCCGGTACCCTTGTCGATAAACACGAAGAAAACCTCGCCGGAGTGCAAATTTTTAATGATGTATTCTGCGTCAATTTTGCAGTGAATGCGTACCAGGTTCGGACGAAAACGTGCAATCAGGAACTCGGTGTCAAGCGTTTCCTGAAGATGAATGATCGCATTGAGTCGGCCTTTGATCCGCAGCCAATTCCGGCTTCGCTCCATGTTTGCCGCTTCAAGCTTTCCGCTCAAAATGGAAGGGATCAGCCTTTCGCCGTAGTATTCGGACGGGCGCAGACCGAAGTCTACATCCTGCGCATACTGCATCCCGGCAACATGTGGGAAATCAGCAAAGGAGAAGCTCAAAGCAAAAGAAGATTTCTTTCCTCGCCTTCCAACGGTGATCCGGTATTCTGTTCCTGTCAATTGCTGCCATGCATGGGCAGCTTCCCGTAAAAGACACATTCCGACCTGCTTTTTTATAAAAAAGCGGAACCCTGCATTAACAGAGCTCCGCAAGAGGCGTTTTCATTCGGGAAAAACCCTACGTCAGCCTGTGGAAACCGCCTAACCCTCGGTCAAAGCTCCACAAGTGTACGGCATGCTGACCCCATCACTTGCTTCAACGCTGCGACAGACAAACCTGTTGCTGTCTACGGGAATTTTCATTCCCTAGGCCTAGTATACACGCTCTGAACTGAAAAATCAACATGAATTTCGAAAAACGAAGGCCCCTGCGCTGCCGGTGGGAAAGAGACCGGCAGCGCAGGGAAATTTTCATGCCGTCCCGCGCCGGAATGGCTGCGGGAGGACGGCCGGGGCCCGGCTTTTGGCAGGTCCTGCGCCGCGTGCGATGCCTCTTCGCCTGCGGGCAGGGGAGCGGGACCCCTTCATCCTATATATGTCTTCAGAAACGCATTCCTGACAGGTTTTTCAAAAAACTTGAAAAATTTTTCGGAAGAGTTCTGTAACAGGACGTAAAGCGATTTCAGGAACAGGAATGCGGGCTCGTTTTTCTGCTGGGAGGCAGCAGAAGCGCTAAGGGAGCGGTTCCGTGCAGGCGATTTGCTCATTGACAAACAGCAGTCTGGTCAGGCTAACAACGAACAGATAATTGTTGCCATTCTTCCGGACGTAGGCTCCAATATAGGACCGCGTTAAGTCAATGCTTGCCTGTACGTTCTTCTCAATGGTGAGGCTGTGAGATATATTGTAATACCAGTTGTCGTAGGTGTGCTTTTCCTGCGGCGTGATCACGTCACCACCCAGAATGACCAGATTTTCAGAGTGTGCGTATTCCAGCACATCCGGAATATCACAGACGTGCCATGCAAGCTCACCCCAATATGTTTCCCGCGCCTTCTGCAGCAATTGCGGCGGATAGTATTGAAATGTCATAGCAGCCTCCGGCAAACGAAAATGATATCAATACAGGCTCTCATCAGGGCTTCCGGTGCAAATTGAAAGCTGATCAGCATTGTTACCAGAAAGGAAATCGTAATCGAAATGATAAAGAAAGAGACCGATCGTCCACGGTGGAACGCGGCTGTACTTTCCAGCTTTTTCCACGGCAGAACGCGAAGCGGGAGCCAGTGCGCCAGTGCAAGCACGAGCAGGACTACAAGCACCCAAAGAGGCAGCAGTCGGAAGGTCCCAACCGCAGAAAGGGTGAATTCCAGCCGCAGGAGCGGCGTGTAAAGAAGTCCACAACCAATGCTGAACGCCAGCAGTAGAATCAGCTGTACGATACGCTGCAGCATCGTGGGCACATATCTCGCACCGCAGTGGCTGCAGGAAAGAGCCAGATGGAACCGGTTTGTCAGAAAAAAGCTGAATGAGAGCGGGATATTCCGCTTGGCGGAGCATTGCGGGCAGCTGCTTAATTCCATAAGAATCCCTCCTTTATCGCATCAGGGCCGTCACGGCAAACACCAGCAGGGACAGCCCCAGCGCCGTGAGCATGGACCAGACGATCGTGGGCAGCAGATATTCCTGCTGTTCCAAGGGCTTATTTCCGGAAATCGGACGCCACGTTCCGAAGCGGCGAAGCAAAATTCCGACAAAGGCATACTGCAGAAAGGCAAGCAGGAATAACACAATCGTTGCCACCGGAGAGTGCCAGCTGTTGCTCAAGTAAAAACTCACCCAAAACCACAGACAGCAGTTCAGAGTGATGATCACTCCCGATTTGGGCGATGGAACATAACGCGTTCCGCATTTTGTGCACTGCACGACCGTTGCAAATGAGTTAAAAAAGCAGTGTTCCTGTGCAGGAAATGGGTCCTGTGTTTCCTCCGGTTCGCATCTGGGACAATAATCCAGTTCCAGATCAACTTCGCGCATGTGGGGCCTCCTCTCATCCTATGTAGATATCGTGTTTTCACAATTTTGCAGTTTTCTGAGATTCTCCTCCCATACCTCGTCCCCAAGCGCCTGCGCGCACAGAAGGCTTCCCGCGATCGCCCAATGGAGCGCCGCCGAGTTTTGAAAAGCCTGCAGCCTTTCGAGGATGAGAAAAGCGCCCGGCCAATTCATGTCGCGCAGCCATGCCAACAGGTTTTCCAAACAGGCGTCTAATTCCGCATCCGACCGCATTGCCAGAGCTTTTGCGCAATTGTCCCACACGTTTTTGTTGTAGTGCTCCGTGCAGGGCTGCAAAAAGACTTGAAAGTTTTCCACCTGCGCCGCCTGCGCAAGTCCGGCGGCCTGCTCCTCGGCGCTGTTGTTCCAGTCCAGCATCCCCATGATCACATCGATCTCTGTCATTCTTTACATCCTCCGGTGCTCACACGAACCACACCGGGCTGAGCGCAATTGGGGGCCACCATGCCCGTTCCTTCAAAGCGCGGGTTCTGCCGAGCGGGGAATAGTACAGGCTTGCCCTGCCGTTCAGCCACGCGGTACTGACCTTTACGCGCCAAACCGATTCGCCGAGCTTCCGAAAGCACAGCGTTACCTCCGGTGGCTGGGAATAGTCGGAAAAGCGCTTTTTTTCGCTTTCCGTCAGCGCAGCAAACAGCGGCTCTGTGATCTCAGCGGCCCTTGCAGCGCAGTCCGCCGGTGCGTTCTTCTCCGGAACGAAATACAATGGACCGATTTGGAGCGCCTGCTCCCGGAATTTCCGCGGCAGTGTCGTTCCAAGATAGCGGATCGGCATGGCGGAAAGCTGCTGGCATACGTTCTCAAGCTGTGCCTGATTCCCACGCAGGTAGCGCCGCGTGATGCCCTTGCGCCAGATCATGAATGACGCGGCAAGTGTGATCCAGAATGCGGCCCGGTCGGCAAAATACCAGAATACGACCGCGTTATGGATCTCAATGTCCACATGAAAGGGGGAAAGGATCGGCAGGATGGCCCGAAGCAGCACATAGCTGCCGCCGATGGCGACCATCAGCACAAAGGGAATCCGTCTCAGGGCGAGCTTCATCGCAGGGTGTGCTCCTTTCTTTCTGTCGGAGGTTACGGCTGCGGGGAGGGGGGCATACGGCGTTGTCAGCGACGGAAAAAGCAGATCAGCGCAAAATAGGCAAAATAGAAAGTCAAAGAAATGCCAAACCAAATGAAAATCCGCTTTTGGCTTTTTCGGTCGCTGCGAAACTGCAGCTGTTTGGCTTTCAGACCCGTGGGAAACTCCTGCCACCGCCCGAAGGTCAGAATGGCACGCTCGATCAGCTCGCTGATCGCGAAGAGTGACAAGCAGGTGAGCAGAAGCAGAACGAAAGCCAGATATGCCGGACCGTCAGTCCTGACAGCCAGGTTGAGGAGCCAGATAAGGATCGGAAAATACGCTGCAGCGGGAAGCAGAAAAAGGCCGTTCCGGTACCAGTACCACAGCTTCGGCGGGCGGATCAGCTCGCCGCAGATCGCGCAGCGGCCGTACCATACGTCCTCCAGAAAAATGTCCTGCCCGCGCCGAAAGCGCGTTTTCGCGTCGGGAATGCTGCCGTCCTTTGCGGCAGGGATATGCCGATGCTCCATATGCTGCACGCCCCTCTTGTGGTTAATATAATGTTACGAGTTGCAAAAAAAAACAAAATACATATTAAAATTAGTATATCATAATCGCATAGAAAAGAAAAGATATCTTTGAAATTAATCGAAAAAATATTTTTTGAGAGTGCCTTTTCACGTTAATGACCCGCGGCGGCAGAATTGCAAAACAAAATGCTTCAAAACTCTATTTGCGATTCTGAACGCAGCGAGATCCCGAAGGACTTTTTTGGCAAGCTGAGAGAAGACCCCTGCGCAGCCGGGGGAAAGAGACCGGCCGCGCAGGGGAGACCCCGCCGCCTTGCCTGCCCCGGGTGTCAAAAACCGCGGGAAGGACAGCGGGGAAAAGAAGGGCGGTTCCGATATCCGCGCGACCCTGCCTCGTGGCCTGCGCGGGTACCCACACTCGGATGCCCTTCACCCTATATATGTCTTCAGAAACGCATTCCTGACATGTTTTTTCAAAAAATTTCAAAAAATTTTTAGACAGATGCGCGATAAATATCATTACAAAGCATACGTCGCATTCCGAATGCGGGAAAACTGCACGGAATGCAGAAGCAACAATTCTGGGAGTCCTATTCAATATCCGATATGGCCTCGGCCTGTATCCGGACGATCCTATCCTCTGTTGCCGCAAAAGGCAGCTTCAGTATGGACACGCTCTCATCCTCGAACATCACGGTAAGTTATTTCAGCGGCAATTATATATGCGCGTCCTGTTCAAGGACCTGCGGCAGGAAGAAACAGCAGGCCAAAACCACCGGCGCAGCCGGTAATTTTGACCTGTAAAAATTAAAAATCGGTAAGTTTCGACAGAAACTCACCGATTTTTGGTCCGAGTGTAATTATAGGATCTCAAAAAATCCAGTCATATCAATGGTTTTAGCGCAGCAAGTAAGAGGCTTTTATCCCCAAAAGCAAAAAATCAAACGATAAGATGCAAAGCACTCAGTTCTACTTATGAACTGAGTGCTTTTTTGAAGCAATATGAGTATAGGGTTAAGCATATCTTTGATTAAGGGGTTGCATAGGTTAGTGCAACATGTAGCTAAAGCTCGTAAATATGAGGATGTATTAGTTGCATAATATGTGGGAATTATTCTGTGCAAAGGTTGAATATTATGGACAAACTCACGAAAGGTGTGCTATAATTATGAAAGAGAAATTCTGGGAGGGAAAGGCTATGGATACGAGTGAAATGAAAGCCGTTCTTGATGCGGACTTTGAGAATTTGCTGCGAAAATTACAAGTTTATGATGAAGTTGTGAATGGAGTGGCAGTTTGCGAATTTTGCAAGACCCCAGTTACTCTTTCAAATATTTCTATGGTCTTTCCAAAAGATGGGCGAGTATGCTTCTGCTGCGATAAAAAAGAATGTACCGATGAACTACTAAAACAAAGAAGGATTTGCGAATGAACACGACTGGTGCAACTGTTTGGGATTTCCTAATTTCAATGCGCCTTCCTATTTGGATAGTATTGATCATTATTATCCTTGTGTTTTGTATTTTGAATGCAGACAAGCTTTTAGCGTTGAGTGGCGCTATTGCAGGGCTTTTTAGAAACATATCAACGAGAGCAAATAAGAAGTATATTTCAGCAGGTATCCGCAGTAGTGTTATTTCTGCCTCAAAGAAAATCGGGTTAAATGAAACTGGGATTTTGCCATCTGACCTAAAGATTAAATGGGCAGATAATGACGATGTAAAATCCTTTTTCGATGATGACTGCGTAGTTGTAAGAATTAGAAATTCTGTCAATCCCAATGAGAATTATGTAAATATCATATATCAATTTGTATCGAGTGGTTTACTGAAAAATCAAAAGCACTACTTTGATTCGAAGATAATGGGAGCTTCCGCTCTATTGGTAACTCAGAAAATTGTTGCACTTTCTAAGCCAACAGCAAATGCATTCTTCATCGATAATGTCTTCAATCCAGCCATTTCAGAAGATGAAATTATAAAAGATGATTTTTCACAACTCCAGCGAATAGATTTCAATGGAATGTTGTTCAATATCTATCTTAACGAGCTAATGAAGGCTGCAGCGACTATTGAAGGACAGGTACCTGATCCGTGCTTAAAAGCGGAAAGTGCAGAATTGTTGCGATTTTTATACAGAATTGCAAATCGAGAGCATGATGAACAAATAGAACTTACATATTTAGGTATTTACTTTAAGATTGGCATTTTGTTAGCGGCAAATGATGAAACTTTGAACAAGAACGGATGGTCTGGCCATTTTCATTACGCGAAGAAACTACTGGATCAGGGTTGCAACACAATATATGTCTTTGGAATAGGTAAAAAAGCAAATGTAGCATCTAAAATTGCCTACGCAGTAAAAGATTCCGATGACAGAATTGTTAAGTCAATAACCCATCAATACAGACATCTTAATATAGATAGAGGCATTCGCACGACGGCTGTTTGTGTTGAATTGGATACATATTGATTAATTATTAAACGCCGCCCAACAGGACAACGGGCGGCGTTTTCATATATAAAACCATGAAGGGAGGTCACTTCCAC
>ERZ773235.2188-NODE-2188-length-17252-cov-4.743967_pt1 | contig 17252 bp, 16 predicted proteins | sample MGYA00580522_ERZ773235 | MGnify/ENA primary metagenome ERZ773235 (study PRJEB29015, sample SAMEA2737797) | human gut metagenome | biome: human gut; feature: human-associated habitat; material: faeces | place: China | collected 2012 ...
CATCTCCGTCAATGTAGTAGTGACTCGCTCCGTCATAGTAGATATCGTTAAATCTGCGGTCGCCTGAAATCGTGTTGGTATGGACATGCCCTGCCACCATCTTTTTGTCAAGTCCGTGTATCTTGCCAAGCCTGTGGGGATACTGCTCTGTAAAAATATAATCCTCGGTGCAGTATTCCCAAGCATTGCCCGAATCCTCGTCAATGCCTGCGTGGACAAAGATAGTGTTGCCCTCAACATGATATCTTGGCAGACGTTCAAACCAATATCTATACGAGTCATCAGAGTCATCATATTCGCCGCTGCCTAGCATTTCATTGACCGAAGAAAAACCGCTCATCACCATTTCCTCGTGATTGCCAAGAAGCGCCACCACCTTCCTATGACCATATATATTCTGCAAGCCCATTATCTTTTTAAGCACAGCTATATTGTCCTCGCCGCCGTGGATATAATCTCCCAGAAAAATAAGCTTTGTGTCAGGCTTGTCAAGGTGGTCAATGACAAGCTCCAAAGCGTCGCAAAGTGCTGAATAACAGCCATGGATATCACTCATGCAGTATATTTTCATGCTTTTCTCCTTTTGTTTGTGTCATTTTGACTTTTTTGTATTCATTTATTAGTTTTTCCATTCTTATTGTTCTTTTTTCAACCATATTCATAACTCGTTCGAGCACGTCTTTCAGCCTATCTTCTTCAAGAACTTTGAGAGCTTTTGTTTGGCGACCTGGGTAATCTGTTTTAAAACGCTCTCCTGTAAGAATGTTTATTGGCATATACTCTTTTTTTCTACCTATACCTATAATTTCTACAAAATCATTAAACCTAAAGAAGTCTACGTAATCTTCAAAGCTTTTAAAGAAACCAAACCATGTATAAGCATCGGGATTTTTATACTGTCTAAAAAGGAGATCCCCTCTATATTCATAGAAATGCTTTATTTCCAGCAAAGTCAAGTCAACTCTATCCTCAATATAGTTTCCATTACCTCTACTACAATTATATGTGTGCCACAAATTCTCAGGCCAAAGAAAAGAGCCGCCAAGCGTTCTCGTGGTATAAACATATTTGGTTAAAAAATCGGCTGCCTTTGCCTGATCATTCTCTGATTTGTTTCTCTGCATTTCAAGATATCGGCTTAATGGATAATTCTGTTTAAAATATGTACATGGAACTGCACTGAAACCCAATTGATCCGAGTGTAGTGTAAAATGGTGTTCTTCACCTTTTTTGTCTTTATAATACACAGTTATCATGCCGTAGGGAGCTTCATTTGCTTCAAATGATAAAATTTTATTGTTTTTCCGACTTATTCTTGATGCATTAAGAAAATCTGACAGGGCTCTATAAAACTTTTCATTTTCCTTACCGTCAGGGTCATTATAGATTTTGCATTCACTCTTACACACATCATATACTATATCGCCAGATTTGTTGAGCTTTGTTAACAGCTCACGGCATGCGTCCTCCGCTTCATCTTTGCTTTTATAAAATTCATATTCATTTTCCAACAGATATATCAGATACTTCTTATAGTCGCCATTCAAACTAGTAAGTCCATACGATTTTATCTTCTTGTTAGTTTCCATAACTTTTCCTCCTAAATATTCACATTATACTTTTTACTGAGTTCTTCAACTCGCTCTTTTATGCTCTTGACCACATTTTCAGGTCCTAGCACCTCCACCTTGTCTGAATATTGCAAAGCCCAATTTACTATGCCGTATGGGCTTGTCCTTACTTCAACTATCTCAAAATCCGTCTGATTTTTAGGGAGCTTGTGCTTCTTTTTATACGCCTCTGTTGTTATCTTATAATCCTCGCCAAAGCTGTCATGGATAAAAGTAAGATTGTTCGTTCCTGTTTTATATGGATTTCTCACTTTCAAGGTAACAGTTGAAGGGGTGTCATAGCTCATTCCAAGGTGATTGTTCTTAAAACGCTCGTAACTGTTTCCTTGAACGGCATTATTTACGTTGTTAGCACCTGTTGCCGCCGCGAAGCTTTTGCCTATCTTTCTTATTTTGATATCCGACATAAGGTCGATACGATATATACAAAGCTTCTTTTTGTCCTCTGTATATCTCGGCTTGTCGCTTTCAAAACAGCCGAGCATATAAAATCTGCCCTTATCGGCAACGATAAAATGCGGGCTTACAAAAGTGTCCTTGCGTTTTGTCAAAACAGGTTTGAGTATATATTGGCTGGCTTTCAGGTCATATTCTGTGGTATAATAATTGAACTTAAAGGCTATCTGCTGCCTGTTGCTGATTGCCTGCTGGATAGTATTCAGATTCTCTCTTAGCCCCTGAGAATCTGTATTTTCGGTGTTGTATATGGGACAGGTATACTCCTTATAATGGCTTGAAGCAAGCTCGGTTTTTATACGCTCAACTAGGTCTGGCTTTTTATCCTCGTCTATCGCCTTTGACATTTTCACGGCATTTATAAGATCTGTGACCTCGCTTTTGGAAAATGGGTGATTGTAGTATATACCTCTCACAGAGTTTATTTTCTCTGCAAGAGTCAGTTCGTCATCATCGTCATCAAAATACTCGTCGCTTTCATATTCCTTGATAAGTGCGTCTATGGAGTCAAACATCAGCCTGCATTCACGTCTTTCATTCAATGTTACGCCGTCGGCGGAATCGAGGGCTATCGCCATGTTCACCATTTTGTTGTGAAATGTGCTTTTGGTACCAAGATATTCGCTTATTTCCTCCACCTTGCGCATTTGCGTCTGACTTGTGGGATTGTCCACATCTGTATTATTTTTCAGATACCCCAGAATCGCAAACAACGACTCTATGATATCCTTATTGCTCTTTCTATGCCCCTCTTTCAGGTTTTCAAGCTTATCTTTTATATTTTCCTTTTCTGCCATAGTTCGCCCTCCTATAACAATTATCTCTATAATTATATTGTATCACAGGGAATATATTCCTGTCAATCAGCTATGCCACACGAATTATAGTATTTGAAATTATCTTGAAAAAAATATCTCCTTTCTCGCTTGTTTCAGGAGTTATACTGTTATAAACAAAGGCTGAAACACAGCCGTCTATACCGTCGCCTTTCGTATCAAGGCACTCACGCTCGGCTTTCCAATCGTTTTTGTACGGACTAACATAAAGCACTGCATTGCCACCTATGATAGCATATGGATAACACTTATCCTCACGATACTTCTGAAACTCATCAAACGCCGCCAGAGCCTCTGCTTCCGCTTTTGTGAGCTTCTTTCTGTTTATTCTTCCACTCCCCATTCTGTCTGTCATGAATTTCATGCGCTTTTTGCTTTCTTCCACAAGCTCTTTTTTAGTTGCAAGGACTAGCTTATCATCGCATGAGTACTGCTCCTCGCCCTGCCATATCATAGCCTTTTTGTCATATGTAAAATCTATTGGCAGGACAAAGAACACCAAATTTTTACCTCTGTATGCAAATCTGTCTATCTCAGCTATAGCCCTTTTTCTTGTAGGATAAATGCCCCCGCACATACACAATCTATCATACTTTCTGCCGTCTTTTCTGTTGTATGCCTCTACTCTCCACTTTCTTGCGTCAGCGTCACAGTACATAGAATAATCATCATATATGACCATCTTTTTGCCCTCCTCGATCATGATGACCTGTGTACCCTTTCTTTGCTCGTCAAATGGTGGAATGTTATCTGACAATGCCAATCTCTCAATGACCTCTGTGTTAAAAATCTTTGTGTTCTTTTTCATAGCCTTACCTCCGTATCAACTCTGTCTTGACCTTATGTGCTTATTATAGCACCTTTAAGGTTCTGTTTACTGTTCCAAAATGGTCTGCGGTGTGTTTTTTTGATTTTATTCCCTTTTCAAGCTTCTGTATATATTATAGCACCCACTTAGTACAGTTTACTGAACCAATTCGGCACAATTATGATATATTCTTTTTTTTATATTTTTTTGCGAGATTTTTTATGTTGTGATTTTTATTAATAAGTAAGTTTCATTCTTGATATAAGGAGAAAAGAATGATATAATGAATATAATCAAAGTTTTCAGTTAAACGGCTCAGATGCCAAAATTTGAGCAATAGTTAATGCTAAAATTCCTGAAATCTAAATAAAAAAGCCCAAGAATACGATCAAAAAAAATCGCATCTGTGAACTTTTCAAAATTTTAACATGGATAGTATAAAGAACTTTGATAATTGCTAAATAGTTTAAAATTGTGGATGAGTATGATATAATAATGCTGACAAAAAATATTAAAGGGGATAGGGCCATGATTTTAAGAATCATATTTGCAGTAAGCGTAGGAGTTGTTTTCGGCTCTATTTGCGGGCTAATCTTCAAAATGCTTAATAAAAGGGTTAAAAAACCTGTTCCTGACGAAAGCCGTATTGATATTCTAAGAAGATACAGCGACTATGAAAGTCAACAGGAAATACAAAAACATTCTATGAAAATGGTGCTGAACAGACCTGCTCCTGAGATATTAGACAAGTATAATTACCGCTCATATTGTGCAGCTGACCTGGAAAACAAAGATGCGCTAGTGTTTTCAATGCTGGATTTTGTATGTGATAACTTTAGTCACACAGGTGACGCAGTGTTACAGTCGGATCATAGCATTACGGGTGTAATAAAAAGCTGCGAAAAGAATGGGCTAAAAACCAACTGTAGGGGCTTGTCTATTATCCTTGCGGAAGCCCTCAGAATGAATGGCATAAAAGCAAGGATAGTGACTTGCAAGCCCTATGAAGAGCCGTTTGTGGATTGTCATGTTGTGGTGGATTGCCTTATGCCCTCCGGTACAAGAATAATGCTCGACCCGACTTATCGGCTTTATCTGACCAATGACAATGGAAAATACATTTCGTTGGCAAAACTGCGTGAGGGGATAATTGCAGGACGGACTTTTCATCACAATGTAAAGGCTTCATATAATGGTGTGGACTTCAACTATCATGACTATATCGAATATATGACGAAGAATGTGTTTCGTTTTAACACGAACTATAACCAAGATGACACGGATTATGTTTTCTCGGAGATAGAATTGGTGCCTAAAGGTTATACGACCAAGGGCTATTCAAAGGTCATACAGTTTACAACGGATAGAGATTATTTTTGGGGTATGGGGTAGGGTTTATTTTTTCAACAATATGTTGGTACAAAATCCAGCCTTTTTGTACCAACCAATCATTTATCCTCAAACTCACTAATATCCTCATCAAACACAAGATAAGCCGAACACTCATTGTTATTTATCATATCTTTTATGTCTTTCAAAGCTTCAGCGTTTTTTATTCTTTCTTTTTTAGAAAAATCCTGCTGGAGCTTTATTATATCCTCCATATCCTCACAAGATAAAAGCTTAATATCATTTCTTCTATCCAGCATACCATACGTACACTTTGTTTTTGATATCTTATTTATCTTTTGCTTTATAAGCTTCATTTCCGGATCACTTGTCCAAGTAACAGAGTGCTTATGATCATATTGATGATTTATTTCACAGCCGCAGTAGTCGCATTTTAATTTTTTATCTACATACAGCGTAAGACGTTCACCGCCAAAAAGAAGAACATTCTTTGATTCTTTTATTGTGCTTATGCATTTAAGAAACATTCTAAAGGCTATACTGCCGGTCAAGACACCATAAGCTAAAATAAAACAAATTCGTTCTGCTTTTAATGCCACAAATAAGATACCTAATATTGAGCATATAACTAAAATGCTCTTGTGTATCCTATCAAAGTCTGGTCTTTCAACAAGTTCCATTTTTACAGACGTTACCCTTGCTCTTATCCTGCTGCCAGGGTGTGTCATTTTATAATCATACATTCTATATATATCAAAAGTATGCCAAGAGTGTTGTTCCTCAAAATATATTCGGATATCATCTATTTCTCTGTCACTTAAAGTTATCTCGGTGGTTTCGCCCTCTTTTATACCAATATCTCTCCGCAGTAACTCTGGAACGACCTTTACAGGTGTTTGTTCTATACTTACCTTTTCCCACCCGATATCCTTTCCACACTCACTGCATATTATCGGCTCTTCTGCCCACATTGTTAAACAATAATTGTTCATTCAAAAACCCCTTTATTTATATAATGTTTACTTCATTACATTTTGACATTAATTTGCCAAATATATTGTAGCATACATCAAAACGATCTGTCAAATTTAAAAGTGAACAATTTTGGACAGCTGTGCTTTTGTATAATACACAATCCATAAAGTATACAGATTTCTGGAATATAACAAAAAGAGAATAAATTAAAAAGACACAAAAAAAGTGATATTTGAAGATAGCCAAAAATTTTTGCTAAAGCTTTTTGAAAAAGCAAAAAAAGAAAGCATATATATTTATCAACTAAAAGTACCCAGATGAAGATACAAACAGTGCCACGGCAGATCACCCTGACACTGTTTTACTATAAATAAAATTGTATTACTCGATATATTTGTTCAACTTATAAGATAAGAAAATAAATGACATATTATATATTCAAAATAAAGAAGATATATTGTTTTAATGCAAATAATAGTTGTTTATTTTCTTTATCACGTTTGCCCTAAAAAAGCAATAGCTCAAGAAGTTTTAAAGATAATACATTAGAAAACAACAAATTTTCATTTATATAAACATAAAACTGTAATAAGTAAGCAAATAAATAAGTAATAAGGATAATTGGTTCAGTTTTATTTGATCATATATACTCAGTATGTTTACTTATTCTTGTTATAAGATAAAATAAGAAGAAACAACACATTTTATATTACAAAGAAAGAATGCAAATAACAGTTGTTTCTTTTCCATATCACGTTCGCCTTAAAAAAGCAATAGCTCAAGTTGTTTCAAAGATAAAATCAGCGTATTGCACAAATATGTTAATGTTTCATTGGCGGTATTGCTGTAATTCTTAAAGATAATGCATTAGAAAGCAACAAATTTTCATTTATATAAACATAAAACTATAATAAGTAAGCAAATAAATAAGAAATAAGGATAAGTGGCTCAGTTTTTTATTGACAAAGCACCTATAATTAGCTGCAAGATAAAAAAAGATGTAATTGACTTATATGTTATATCTATCTCTTTTCTTATACTGCTCATAATAAAATAGAATAATAAGTTACTCGGTATCTTTACTTATTCAAGCTTATAACAAAGATACTATCAATAGTGAAATTCACTGTCTTTCTTATTATATAATGAGTGTTCAACTTAGATAGTTGATATTTTCCGCCAATCAGTTTGTACATTATACACGAATACGCTTGTTATTCCTTGTTGAAAACGCATAAACTTCAGATAAATTTTTATTTTATTGATAAAATGCATTGACTTTTGAAAAGAAATATGATAATATAAGGTTGTTAAAAGAAGTATAAGTTTAGTGTATCTAAGTCATTTAGATGCTCTTTTTTTGTATCAAAAAATAGAGAGCTCACATTCGTTAAAAAAAAGAATGTGGGCTCTCTTTTTGCTTTTTTGTCGTTTTTGCTAAATGTGGCAAAAAAAATCACCTCAGCAATTCCAGCAGGAAACATTTGTTGAAGTAAATAAAAACAATAAAAAATCTGAACATGCTCATGATCCATATTGTGGCATGTCAGCTCAACAAAAGTATTTTACATTAAAAAAACAATATCTTTAATTTGAAATAATTCAGGCTATACTATTTGCTATTGATTTACGTAATATGAAATTGACAAGCTCAACGATACTAACAAGGAAATACTTGTTTAAAAAGTCAATCATTGCATTCCTGATTTTCGGAAACGCAAAAAAAAGTTTTGTAAAAAATATGTAGTTGAATAAACAGTTAAGACTAATAACGTCTTGTATAGCATATATGACCGTTTTTTAAAATATTGGCATATATGAAACCTATTCCATTCAAAATCTAATAAAGGTCTATTCCATAGATCTTTATTATAAATGCACTGACCCACTTTGTTATAGTTTGCATTATAAATCATACGGTTTGTAGAAGCTTTTGGCATTTTACAAATTTATTAATAAAAAAATATAATACTCCCAAAATGGTTCCACTAATTGTTTTTTAGATCAATTAGTCTACCTGACCAGTAGCGCGAGGTTCGGCGTAAGAAAGCCACTAACACTATAAAGGTGTCCACTGAGTATGTCTTTTAAAAGACATGCGTCTTCATTTGGTGGTCGGAGAATGATCCGATTCACTGGCCTTAGCGTGCTGCTAAATAACACCTTTATACTGTTAGTGTCAACCGCACTTGACCCCACCCACACACAAAGCAAGGACCATAAAAAGGAGTATTTCGATGAGCAAGTTTAAAATTGTAAATAGAATTATTGACGGTAAAAATGTAGAAGTAGAAATTGGTCACAATACGTTGCAGTACGTCCTAATAAATAGGCTAACTGGAATGCGTTTCTTTGGTACAAAGAAACATAAACTAAAAATCAAAAATAGTATCAAGAAAGCCAGAATTAAGAATTTAAAAGACAAAGGTTTCTCAGATGAAGAAATTGAAAAGTTTTTAGATGAAATAGTCATTTATAAATGGAGGATATTTACAGAAAGCAGCTTTAATAGATATATTAAAGTAATAAAACGATTTTGTAAATATCTTAAAGAAAAGTTTCAGACAAGTCACCTAACAATGTTCGAGGCTGAAAAATATATACAGGAGTACATTGATGTACGAGAAGCAAGGGGGTTGTCCGCTGATACTCTCAACACTGATCTTTCTGCACTTTGCAAAGTTTTCGGCAGAAGAACAATTGAATTTAGACACCCTCCACGCCATGGAGCTCATTTAAAGAATGATCCGACAAAATACAATACTGAAACGGGTGAAACAACTCGTGATGTTGGAGTGACCACAGGCTTACGACGCCGTGAGCTTGCTCACTTAAAAGTCGATGATATTAAATTCATTGACAGCGAAACTGTCCACATTTTTAGTATTGGAAAGGGTGGCAAACATAATCGTACGGTGTTGAAAGGAATTGTCGCAGTGGCAAAGCTAAAAGAATATATTAGTCGTGCTGAAAAAACGGGCAATGATTTTTTGTTGACAAAGGCAGAAGCACGCGTCCCGGATGGACTCCACTATTGCAGGGCTATGTGCGCACAGAATACATACTATGCCGTTTTGCAGGACATGGAAAATGATCCTGCAAAGCGTGCAGAATACATTCAGAAAATTAAGGACGAGTTTAAACGTTGCAAGAGAAAGCTCAAGGAGGATCTTAACAAACCTTATTGCCTCAGGGGATATAACAAAAAGGCAGCTGAATCTATCAACAAGCCAGTAGTCTACGATCGTGTTGCGGCGATGTATGTGAGCTTGTTCATTCTACACCACTTCCGTACAGATACTACTATCTTGCATTATTTGGTGAAATAACATCTTATATATGCAAAAAGCAAAGCCTGTTCATTATGGGCTTTGCTTTTTTATTATAATATTTTCGAAATTATCTCTAGCCAAATGTCAATCCCACTCATCATTTTTTATCAATTTCCTTGCATTTATAACACTTTGATACGCATCATTAAAGTCACTCATATCCCCATTGTATTCTAAACCATTTTCCTGAAAAAGTGGCTGGTTAAGTATAACATTTACATTATGCACTATTGATATCGTAAAAGCGATCTCACCTATTTCATCATGTGTAAATTTATTTAAAGATATTCTTCTGAAATGTATCAAGCTGTCTTTTTCTTTTATTAGATCAATAGTTTGCTGAACATAATTTCGCATTACCTTATCACACTCATAAAGCGCTTTTATTTGCAGGCTGATCATCTTCAATGTATTGTCAAGCATAGTTTTAGCTAATTTCAGCTTTTCAATTTCTTCATCGCATTTTTGAGAGAAAAGCCGTGCATTATCTACAAAAGATTTTGATGAAAAAACATTTTTAATACTATTTAAAGAAGCTAAAACCGAACAAGTGCAGGCTTCTAACAGATTTTCTACGTTACTTAGTTTTATTTCATCAATTCTTTCTTTGTATTCGTCTTTTTCTTTATTTTTCATTATATTAAGTATTTCTTTTCCATCATCATAAAGCTGTGCTAACTTATGTTCTGAAAAAAGGTCCTGAAGTAAATAGTTAAGATCACTGTTATCTCTATTTTGCTCTATTATTGTATAATTATTGATATAGATGTCAATGTTTGATAAATTTACGTCGATATTATTCAAACAAGTTTCTATCTCAGTTATCCAATTTGTTTCGCCAGAAATTGTACACTCAAAATTAGGAGACAACCTTTTTAACGCTTTGAAAAATCGTTTTTCTTCTTTTTTATATATAGATTTTCTAAGCTCAACAATATGCAATGCTTTTTCTTTTATAGTATCTAACGCTAATTGATAATCACTTTGTATCAGATCATATCGTTTTTGAGCCTCATCTATGATAGCTTTTGCCTTTTTCTTGAATACTCCAGATACTATATTTCCAATACCACCTACCACTACATTAGCAGCCGTAAATATTAAACCACCTATCAGAAAAATATTACTTTTTTCGTCATATTTGTTTTTATTAGTATCCATATCTCACATCTCAACATTAAATTTTGATTTTTTCTTTTTTCGTGATTTTCTGTATAAGATCTTCTGTGCTTTCTATTGCTGGTTTTCCTCCAAATGCAATTGTCACGCTATTTGACGCAGCAATCGCATTATCATACTCCTTATTTTTTAAGAAAATATCCATTGCTTCAAACGATTCATCAAAAAACTCTCTAAGATCCTCACAATACCGACTTGCATACTCATCAAGTCTTTCTCTATAATATTTCAATCTCAGCATGACGTCGATGCTCATAGCAATTTCTAACTCAATTTCTGCATGATGTACAAAGTAAGACTTGATCTCGATTATAAGTTCTTTGAATGTTTCACTTTTCAATATAAATATTAATGAATTTTCAATAGCATTAATAGATGTGCTTTTAAATATCTCCTGAAATTCCTTTTGTCGTTGCAATTCTAATGCAGCCTTAAGTTTTAATTCTTCAATGCGTTCCCTTTCTTCACGTTTTACTTCTGCATATTTGTCTGTCAGACTCGTTACCCAATTATACACATAATTGAATAATGTACCTCCTAACATACAGCCAACAATTTCGCCAAAAACAGGAATAGGGATCAGCCAGTTTCCAACCACTGAGCCGATTTTTGAGCCAACAAAGGTTGAACCGTTTTTCCCAACTTCCCTAATACACTCTTCATCAGATATTGTTCCGTCTGCCCATTTACAAACTGTTTCTCCTGTAACTGACACTGCAGAAATAATTTTGCCAGGCACATTATTTTTACCCAAAAATGCAATAAATTTTGAGGTCGAACTTGACATGAAATGATTTAATGTAGTTGTGCCTGCGCCGTAAGCATACCCTTTTGTTGTCGCCTTTACTGTATCCTCAGTGATTTCAAGCAAAGCATCATCTAGATCTTTTTCACCACTTACAACAGCCGATATATTACTTATTGTTGATGTTGTACCGGTATATGCCGCAGAAAGTCCCGCCGCATATAAACCTGATGAATTTGCAGTTTTAATAACATTTTCTCTTACTCTGGCTTTTTTCCGCTTTTCTATTATCTCCTTGGCTCTTTCGCCCTCTTCAACTATCTGTTCTGATACTTCCGAAGATGAACGTCCGCTATCTTCGCCAAGGCGCTCCATTTCCTCTTGATCCGTACTCCATTCTTTTTGAGTTTGACCGCCTTTACCGCCTGTCTGATTATTCTTCCTTGAAATAATCTGAATATTATCTTCACTATTCATGATCTCTTTTATGTCATCGGTCTTTAAGAATGCGTCATCTTGAAAATCTTTTACTCCCTTATTTAGCGGATATATATGATCAGATTCAGCAACATGAGCTTGCCAATCATCACCATAGTTTGCAACAGCCTCTTTTTGTGTTTTCACCAAATTCTTACCCGAATAAGGATCAATTGCATTTTCACCATTTTTAAAAGCTTTGTCTTTTGCGTTATTTAACGCCGAATGATCATCATAAAACTTTTTCCTATTTTGAGATGAATATTTGGGTTTATGATACTCCACATTTGCTTTCTCTGTCATTTCCACAGCAGCATGATCAGCTACAACAGCAGAACCTATCAAATGTTTCTTATCTTTCTTTTTCTTTCGTGTTGATTCAAACATATTTATCACCTTTACTGTCTATTTCTCTTTACTCAGCCATAAAATAAATCCCACTGATCTTTCTGCACTTTGTAAAGTTTTCGGAAGTAGGACAATTGAATTTAGACACCCTCCACGCCACGGAGCTCATTTAAAGAATGATCCGACAAAATACAATACTGAAACAGGTGAAACAACTCGTGATGTTGGATTGACCACAGGTTTAAGGCGCCGTGAGCCTGGGCACTTAAAAGTCGATGATATAAAATTCATTGACTTTGAAACTGTTCACATATTCAGTGTGGGTAAGGGCGGTAAGCATAATCGTACTGTATTGAAAGGAATAGTCGCAGTAGAAAAGCTAAAAGAATATATTGATCGTGCTGAAAAAATGGGCAATGATTTTTTGTTGACAAAGGCAGAAGCTCACGTCCCAGATGGGCTCCACTATTGCAGGGCTATGTGCGCACAGATTACATATAATGCCGTTTTGCAGGACATGGAAAATGATCCTGCAAAGCGTGCAGAATACATTCAGAAAATCAAGGATGAGTTTAAACGCTGCGGTAGAAAACTCAAAGAGAATCTCGACAAACCTTATCGACTTCGAGGATATAACAGAGAAGCAGCATTATCAATCGGCAAGCCAATTGTCTACGATCGAGTGACAGCGATGTATGTTAGTCTTTTCATTCTACAGCACTTTCGCACGAACACCACTATTTTACATTATTTAGTGAAATAGCGAGTCCAACCAAGTTTATCAACATAAAACGGGTGTGTCGGCGTAGCAGAAATAGTTTCGCCATTTACACCAATATGGACAAGCTCGTCAGTTTCATTGACATAGGTTTCGGTTACGATTTTAACAATTAATTATTTTTTGTTATCCTGCTATGCAACTTAAAAATACGCAGTTGCAATTTTACATGTTTTTCCTCTCTTGACGAAAACTCCACTACACCTATTACCAAAGACAATACTGAATCATAGCCGCAGGCCAGATTGTAATACGCAATCTATAATTCAAGATTTTTCAATTTTGTTTCGATATCAGCTATCAATCTTTCTCCGTCAAAATTACAACCTTTTTTCTTATTAATGCGTTCACCTACCACTCTTATAGAGTCATAAATATTTTTCTTGACCATTTCAAAACGCTTTTGTTTATCAGCCGAAAGAAACTCATCATAAGGAATATTAAGTCGTATATCTGCAAATCTTTGTTTGTAATTTATGTATTTTCTTTCTTTGCCGTGTCCAAAATTTAAATCGCTTTGATTCCAAGAATTAATTATAATGCCAATACTTTCGATATTATTTGTATAATCACATACTTCAATTTTTCCCATCTTATTTTCGATTATTTTCCTAATATCGTTAATAATAAAAGCAGCAGAATTACTAGCTTCAACTGAAATAAATAATTTCATAGAACCATCTCCTACCATGTTGATTTGTTCAATGGTGGCCTTTGGTCTGCAACATACATATAATCAATTATCTTTTCATGTTGCCAATAATGCATTTCTCTCTTGGTTCCACGAATTTCTGAAACATACACAGCATTATTATTATCTAGAACCTTGTGCCTGATTTTTCACGCTGTTTCATCATCTAAAACTGATATTATTTCTTTGGTATCATAATCGAAAGCAAAAAGTGAGAATGCAGTAATATCATTAACATCAAAATTTTTATTAGAAAATTCAAACTCATCACTGTATTCATACAATACACATAATTCAAAAACATCTGAACCTCTGTCTGTTTGGAATTTTTTCATCTCAAATTTATTAGATAATTTAATTGCGTTAGGATATAATGCTAAATCATATAGAGTAATTTTCTTTTTACATTTAGCACATTCGGCTAATGCAGTAGGATGATCATCTATATATATAAAAAAGTCATGGCAACCACACGTACAAACAATTTTATAAACAAATGAATATTTATCTGAATATATATCTTTAATTTTATTGAAAGTGTCTGATTTATTAATTTCAAAGCTATATTCTTTAATGTGTTCTGGTACAATCATAATATATATCCTCCTAATACTCAAATATTAACGATACAACTGCATCTGGGTCTGCATTACAAATCTCTATAAATGCCTCTAATTCTCGCTCTACTTCTTCGGCATTATTAGGGTTAGAAACATAATTTGTATTATATCTCGTTTCATCAATAACATACGAAGCATCAGGCCTTCTATGCTTTCCTCGAGAATCTAAAACATAATTGTCATTTGCATCTACTTGCCACTTATTCTTCCGAATGCTACTTTTGTTTGCACCATTTGCCAATGCATTATCCAATTCAATCTCAATCGCATTGTTATGATTCTCATTCTTTTTAGTATGTGCTGCTCCCCAATCAGTTTTACACTCATTATGCACCAGCACCCCACACTCGCCCACAAAGTAAGTATGGAAATCCTGCACCTCAAAGTTATAAACCTTGATAGGTGATTCGAGAATTTCGTGCTGAACCCATTCAACTGTTACAAGTTCACCATTTGAAAGTACAAGTACATCGCCTGCACGAAGTGAACGTGCTAAAGTCCAACCAAGTTTATCAACATAGAACGGGTGACTAGGCGTAGCAGAAATAGTTTCGCCGTTTACTACGATAAAGCCATATCTATTATAGGGATAATTTAGAACAGTAATCTACAATATACTGCTCTAAATTCTTAATGAAGCGTGATTAAGAAAAGATTATCTTTATAATGCCATACATTTTTGCCATTTGTCATCCCCCATTAATCTATCTATAACGTGGCTTAATTCCCAAACTGCGCAGACCTCCAAATTCTTACATTCTTCATAAGTAGATGGAACAATATCACCGTTTGCATAGTAAATGGAATACTCACCAGATATACAATCTCTTATATATGTCGGTGGAGAAGTTACCTCACTTTCAGTCACATATGGTCTTTTTTCAACATACTTCATTAGGGAAACAGAACTATTATAAACCCCCACAATAAAGGCATAATCTTCAGTTTTCGGCAAATCCTTTTCATTCTTACCAATATGCCTATAAAATGCAACATCAGCATATTTGAAAATTCTTCCGAATCCATACTCACCATTTGGAAGCTTAAAAGCTCCGACATTCCCAACTATTCTCCTCATATCAACTCACCAAATTCATCTGTAGCAGATTTCATGTATCGATTCTTTTTCTTGTTATTAGGGCTAATACCATTAATTGCGTTGCCTGATGTTCCTCTTTGAGATTTAGCACCACCATTAGAGTCTATCAACTGCTGCTCTCGACCACGGATAGCATCTTTATTGGTACTTGATTTATCAAGTGCCGCTGGTCCAAATCCTTTGTCATTCATATGATGCTTCTTATCTCGCCTTGAAACATTTTCTTTAGGTGTCCCATAGCCACTTGTTCTGCCAGAGTATACTTCTCCAGTTTCAGGATTTGTTTTAGTGTATGTTTGATATGTCTTTTCATTTTTACAACCTTGATTATGAACCCAAACTCCACTTTCACCAATAAAATAAGTATGGAAGTCTTGAACCTCAAGATTATAAACATTTACAGACTTTTCAAGTATCTCGTGCTGAACCCATTCAACAGTTACAAGCTCACCATTGGAAAGTACAAGTACATCGCCGGCTTTAAGACTTCTTGCCAGTGTCCAGCCAAGCTTGTCAACATAGAACGGATGACTTGGTGTTGCAGATATAGTTTCACCATTTACACCAATGCATCAATTATTAATTAAAACGCTTTATAAAATTATACAATTCAGATTTAAAATCGTTTAAATTCAGATAACAAACCCCATACTTATATCTAAATTCCACATCTTTATAATTATGATCAATATTATTCCAAGTGATTTCCATGTTATCTCCAACTTTACAAAACACAATAAATGGCATACAAAACTCATCCTTACATGAATCAATTGAATGATGCCAAATCCAATTCTGTCTTTTTTCTTGGAACTTCAGTGAATGTTCATAATTTTCAGGAATATAATCATCACTATAAAGCCACATATCTGCTCCCGTTTTAGCATTAGTCTTAACAGGAAATGGGTCATCTGAAAGAATGTATTTTAAATTATCATTTATCCACTCTAACAATTTGCTAATTCTGCACATACCATAATAAATATTTCCGTTATATGAATATTCGGAAATGTCTTGTCCATTAACAATAATATGTATATAACCATATCCTTTTTCTAATGCTTCATATTTTAATGTAAACAACGTTTCCTACCTCCATACTAATTAAAGATATTTATGATTTCTCATTTTTAATTTGAGAAATCATAAATAATCATAAAAACACATACAAACTTCAAACAACAGTTTATATTAGGTATCTATTTGTTCTTTAAAAACTTTTTATATTGAGGCTTTGATATCAAATCGTCATTTAACATATTTTTTAAAACATCTGTTGGCACCTCTTTAGCTGTATTAGTGACCGCATAAGCATGCCACCCTGTAGCGGTATCAGGCTGGAACTTAATTATTTGATCATCGTATATATTATATAATTGTTTATTTGATGACGATGAGTACGCAGTATCAAGTAAATGTTGACCTGTTTGCATGTCCGGAATCGGATTATCACTACCCCAACCATGTCCTGGCACATGCTTATCGCTAGGATGATAAACTCTCGGTACATCATCTGAATTTTGTGAACTTCCTGATGGCGTACACTTCTTACCATTATGAACAAGAATACCGCTTTTACCAACAAAATATGTATGGAAATCTTCAACCTCAAAGTTGTATACATTTATCGGTGATTCAAGAATCTCATGATCAATCCACTCGACTGTTACTAATTCGCCGTTTGAGAGAACCAGTACATCGCCGGCACGCAATGCTCGAGCTGTAGTCCAACCGAATTTATAAACATAGAATGGGTGTGTACCTGTAGCTACTATTTCTTCTCCATTTACATGGATATGATAGAATTCGTCAGTTTCACTTACTGAAGTAGCATATACCTCCTTTAGCGCTACTTCACCTGTCAATTCGTCCTCAGACAGAACCTTATCTCCAACCTGAATTTCTTCAATAGGCTTATGTCCATCCT
>ERZ773235.2190-NODE-2190-length-17246-cov-10.504450_pt1 | contig 17246 bp, 11 predicted proteins | sample MGYA00580522_ERZ773235 | MGnify/ENA primary metagenome ERZ773235 (study PRJEB29015, sample SAMEA2737797) | human gut metagenome | biome: human gut; feature: human-associated habitat; material: faeces | place: China | collected 2012 ...
AAATATGTAAACTATGTCCTTGCACATTCTGTAAACTATGTTATCACACTATACAACCCTTGCCTCCCCTCGAAAAAGGGGAGGTGGCTTGACGGCATTGCAAAACCGTTATTCTGCATCATCTTCATTTTGTAATTTACCGGACTGTTGCCAAAATTGCTATACTTTTTGCCGTCAAGACGGTGGGGATTGAAATTGATAGAACTTCTATCCTACTCGCTTTTCGTAGGGCGAGTGTCTGTGTGTGCTTTATTTGTTTTGCATCCGCACTATCCCTCGCTTCGCACTAAACTTGCCTCCCTTGTCAAAGTTGAGGTGCTGTCGCCCGAAAAAATTCGGGCGACTACCGGAGTGATTGTTTTCCTACTGCACCCTTTCCGTTTCTCAGACACCTCCGTTAACAATCCCTCAGTCACAGTGACGGAAACACGATTCACCGCCGGAAGCAAGGATGCTTCACAGCAGTTGCACAAAGTCGCTGCACGGATGCAGCGACCATAAACGACTGCAGAATGGCAGGTCATCACAATTATTCATTATTCATCATTCATTATACAAAAAGTCCGCCGTCTTTTCAGACAACGGACTTTGATATAAATTAATGTAAAATTAAAGTATGCCGTCCGCCGGTAACGGAGTTTAAGCCGATCGCTGATCGTCAGAACGGCGAACAGTTTGCGGCGACTCGCCGCCGCTCGCCGTAAAGGCTTTGCCTTTTCTTATGTAGTAATTGTAGAAGAACAGATCTACAACCAGCGCAAGCACCCAGCCTACGGGCCACGACAGCCATATTCCGTCCGAGCCGAAGAACGGAGAGAGGATATAGGCGAAAATAACACGCAATGCAAGGTCAAGACAGGTGCTTATCATAAACGGCGTCATAACGCCGCAGCCTCTTACACCGCCGTCAATTACTATCTTTATGCAGACAAAGAAATAGAACGGGGAAACGATAGTCAGAAACTTACTGCCTGTTGCTATAATCTCCGCATTTGCTTGTGTCGCAAACAGGTTTACAAGCGTTCCGCCGAAAAGCAGGAAGCACACTACAAAAGGTATCGCTATAACAAGACACATCAGCATACCCGACTTCACACCCGTTTTAACACGGTCGGTCTTGTCTGCGCCTATGTTCTGCGCACAGAAATTAGACACGCTGTTTGAAAGCGTTGAGAAACAGGTTATTGCGAAAGTATTCAGCTTGATAGCAGACGCATAACCGCCTATTACCGATGAACCGAAGCTGTTTACAAGACTTTGCACGAACAGATTTCCTACCGATACAAAACTGCTCTGTAATATTGACGGTATAGAAATACGGCTTATTTGCTTGAGTGCATCAGAAGAGAATATTTTAGGCTTTTCGGGAGTATCCGACTGTATCTTTCCGACACGTCTTAAAAGTACGAAGAACGCCGCAATACCTGCTGCGCCCTGAGCGGCGAATGTAGCCCATGCAACGCCTGCGACGCCCATCTGAAATACTATTACAAACAGCAGGTCAAGCCCGATATTTCCGAGCGACGACGCTATCAGGAAGAACAACGGTGTTTTCGAGTCGCCGAGGGCGGTGAATATACCGTTGCAGGCGTTATAGATAAACAGAAACAGCAGTCCGAGTACATATACCCTCAGATAAATATCGCTGTCCGCAAATATATCATCCGGTGTGCCGAGCAATGTCAGCATCGGTGAACATAAGGCACAGCCTGTCACGGTAAGCACTCCGGCGATTGCCGCAAACGAAACCAGCGCCGTGTTTATCGCCGTTTTCATATATGTATAGTTCTTTGAACCGAAAAGTCGTGCAACAACGACCGACGCACCGACGCTTCCGCCTGTTGCCACTGCCATGAATATCATTGTGACGGGGTAGCTTGCGCCTATTGCACCCAGCGCCATATCGCTTACAAAGTTGCCTGCAATAACGCTGTCAACAATGTTATAAAGCTGTTGAAATGCAACGCTGAGCAGCATCGGCAGAGAGAATTTCAGCAGAACGGAAAAGGTCCTGCCGCTAGTCATATCCGTGACCATTCTTTTATAATCGCTTCCTTATCTTTTCATAAAACCTTTTGGAGCGGCTTTAGTCATCCTTCCCGCATAGTCTTTTATCAGCTCCGCAAACTGCAGCTTTTTCACAAATCCCGACGGAATCTCCGAATATCCGAGCAGTGCGCCTTTCAGTGCACCCGCTGTAAATGCGCATATATCGCTTATACCGTCCTGATTTGCGGCAAGCTGTACCGCACTGAGATAGTCATAATGCACACAGGCACAGTATACGCCTATGGCAAGCGCAGAGTCCGCCGTACTGCCGTTTCCAAGCTCCGCAACATCGGTCAGCGGCGAGGTTTCCTCGTCAAGCAGTGAAAGAGCCTTGTCGAGCACCGCAAAGCACTCCTCAAAGCCGTCATGCTCCTTGAGTATCTTCATCGTGTTCAGCACCGAGCGTTCAATGGTATTTCCCTTGCAGATAAATGCGATAATGGCAGAAAGACAGCCTGTTGCAAGGTATCCTGTCGGGTGCGAATGTGTAATTGCGGCAAGGTCACAGCCTATCGAGAAAGCAAGTTCCGGGTCGCTGTAAAAATACAGCCCCGCAGGAATCGCTCTCGGCAGACAGTCAAACAGCTTGTTCTGATTTATCGGACGGCGCTTCCTGCCGTAGTCGTTTTCGGATTTTATTCCTGCAAGCGTCTGTACAAGCTGTTTCGTGGGATTACGCTTCTTGCAGAATGCGGATATTCCGAGCAGATCGCACGGAAAACCTGTTTCGTTGTCATCAAGTATCCACTGCAGGTCGATTGAAGAAGTACCGCCTGTCTGCGAATAAAGCCACTGCTGAAGCGCAAGGAAAACATAATCCGCACAGTTTGCTTCTCCCGTTCTCAGCCCTGCCGCATCAGCCCACAGTATACCGTGTGCCGTAAACAGCATCATCTGTGTCTCGTCTGATATACGGGCGGTTTTCTGTCGCTTCTCGGGGCTTAGCTTAAGTATGCCCTTTTTGCCGTACAGATCCTTGATCTGACTTCTTGTCAATGTCTTTACGGGAGAACCGAGAGCGTCGCCTGCGGCGGCACCTACAATACAGCCCGAAAACCTTTCTTTCTTGTACAATTTCTTATTTGCCATAAAATGAACTCCAATATTTGCGGCAATGTGCCGCCTCAAATTCCGACCTTGTGAAAACAAGGCATTTACCTTAGCTTTGCGTAACGGTCGGGAACAAATGATAATTATATTTATAACGCTGTACAGCGTTTTATTCACTTGCTTGCATTTTTTCGTAGCTTATCATCAGATCCACGAATCTGCCGTAAGACTTCTTGCCGTCAGACTGCCCCTGCGACTTAAGATAGGTATCGTTCACCGTTGTGGCGACAGCAGCGACCGGCGTTTCGTATTTCTTCCAGTATTCGCTGTTTGCTTTAAGTTCTGCTACTATCCTGCTGTCCGCATAGCTCATAAGTTCACTGTATATTTCCGCTCCTGCCGCAGAATAAAGCGCATTTGCGGCATAGATAAGAGCATATACCCAACCCGCATATTGCAGATACACATTATCCGAGCCTGTGCAGGCAAGATAAGCGATGAAGTTCGCCTCATCCTCACGCATAAAACCCTTCAGGTGCGACAGTTCATGACACACCGTGAACGGTTTTGCAAAGTCCGGCGCATTTGCGTTATAATTTGCCTCTATGGTAAACGGCGCATACATACCGAGTATTTTCATATAAGACATACCCTCTGACGCAATTACAGCCTTTGCGTCCGGATAAAACCCCGACAGGCTGTCATACCTTTCGCCGAGTCGGTTCATTGCCTTTTTACATTCTTCATCGAGATTGATTTTACCGTCAAGCGATACCGTCAGCGTTTCGTCCGTTTCTATTTTTCCGGCAGCATCGTTTGCGTTCTTCAGAATATATACGCAAAGATCCGCAAGCTCCTGAGCCGTATATGTTTCAACGGTAAATCCGCTTACCTCGGAAAATGTAAAACGGTTATAGTTTATTCCGCAGAAAAGCGTAAACACCATAAACACGCTTACCGCAAAGCATACCACGACCGCAAGCACCCTCATCAACAGCTTTTTTCGCTTGCCCTTGCCCTTTACAAAGCGTATCACGGTAAAGACAACGCCGACGGCGGCAAGTATGATAACCGCATAAAGCAGTATTTCGCACAGCGAAAAGGGCAGTACGGAAGAAATCCGTCCTACAGTACCCACAAAAAACGGGTATATCGTTGTGCTGTACCACTGCGCAAAGTCTGCCGTGTTCTTCGCAAGCAGTGTGAGAACAAGCGACAGTAAAAACGCAGGAACAGCATAATACAGCCATCTCGGCAGCTTTTTAAAAAACGCTTTGATTGTCGCTGACAATGTTACCACAGCCTTTCGGATCAATACATTTCTCTGAGGCTGTCGATAAAAGCGACAAAGTCGTTTCTTGCCGACAACGGCTCGATTATTTCCGCCTTTACACCCAGCTGGAACAGCCAGCCGTAAAAGGTCGGGCTTACGTTTATATCCTTTGATATATAGAAGTTATTCTCGTCCAGCTTGTGCATGGTTATATCCGACCCGAATTTATCCATAACAACGCTTGTGAGCGAGTTGTCGAACCTCAGCTTTATTCTTATTGTTTCCTTGCCTGCGAACATACCGAATATTTTCCGTGTATATTCCGCAAGGTTGAAGTCCTCCGAGATTATCGCAGGCTCGTCTGACACCTCAACGTCTTCCATACGGTCAACCCTGAAGTTTGAAACCGAGTTGTATTTTTCGTAAAAGCCTATGCAGTAGTAGTTTTCGTCCTCCCACGCAAGATGATACGGTGACATAGTATAACGTCCGTCTGCATTTCTGAATATCTTTCTCTTTTTTATATCGTAGTTGAAGTAGTGGAAGGTTATCTTTCTGCCGTTTTCAATGGCTTCGTGTATCTTGTTTATGCTGTAGTATATCTTCTTGTTTACGGTTTTTACACGGTTTGCGACAATAACGCTCCGCTGAAGCTCATTTGCACGGAAGTTGCTTGTAAGGTGGGCAATCTTGCCGATAAGCGCCCTTGATTTTTCTTCTGAAATGAATTTCGAGCAGGCTACAGCGTCCGCAAGCAGCTGTAATTCCTCAAACTCAAAATCACGGGAGGCAAGATAATACGTTCCGTTCTTATCCGAGCATATATCCATTCCGAGAATGTCACGGAGCGTTTCAATGTCGGAGTAGAGTGCCTTGCGTTCCGCCGTTATGCCGAGCCTTTCCAGCTTTTCCTGTATTCCGGCGACCGTCAGAGCGTGAAGCTCGTCCGATTCCTCGCGGAACATTTTTTCGATATAAAGAATTTTCTGCTTCTGGTTGGATGAACGTGCCATAACATAAGTCCTTTCTATTCGTGCTTTATCTGCATTACAACCGATATTACCAGCACTGCCGCAAGCAATGCGGATATTATCACGGTAAAAACGTTGAACGTCATTATAATGTACGGTACAGCCGACATCGCAAGAGCAATGGCGGAAAGCACCGTGATCGGCGTCTGCCGTTTCTTCCCGAAGAATATCCACAGCAGAGAAAGCATAGCCGTAATAGTAGTTGTCACAGCACATATCATATAGTGGAACATTGCGTATCCGAACGGCGTGACATCGAAATATGAGTAATTTTCAAACCTGAAAATCAAATGACCGTTGTCGGACATCAATCCGTATTTAAGCACTGCGCCGAGCGGCAAAAGCTCTGTTATTATCGCCGCAAGGCAGATAAATAGCCGTATAACACCGAGTTTTTTCATAATATTTCACCTTTACAGCAGGGAAAACACCCTGCATATCTCACTTCACCCTTACAAAATGTGCAATAAACGACCTGAAATCCCCCCACAATGACGGAATGTCAAATCCGCTGTTCATCAGAAGCTCTGCCGAATAAACCCTTCCCGTCTGCTCGTGCCTGTAATAACAGCCCTTTTCAAGCCCCTTCAGCTTTACTCTGTGCAGGAACACGCTCGGCTCCTTGAGAACCTGTACATATTCGAGGAGCGTTTCGCTCTTGTCCTTTGCGACAAACTGCCATGCGTCAAAGCGGTCGTTTGCGAACGGATCGCCGATTCTGTAATAATCGCCCGTTCTCACAAGCGGATTGTACTTGTTGAATTCTTCTATCTGTTCCTTTATCGCATACTTGTCATCGTCCGAAATCTTCGTAACGTCAAGCTCATAGCCGAACGTACCCGACATCGCAACGTGTCCTCTCGTTTCAAACGGAGTGATCCTGCCTACACAGTGGTTCGGGCTGTCCGAAACGTGAGCGCCGAAGCAGGAGCAGGGATAGCACATAGAAGTGCCGTACTGTATCTTGAGCCTTTCTATAGCGTCGGTATCATCGCTTGTCCATATCTGAGGAGAGTAGTAGAGCATACCTGCGTCAAAGCGTGAACCGCCGCCTGCACAGTTTTCAAGGAGCAGGTCAGGGAAGTCTGTCAGCAGTCTTTCCTGCATTTCATATACGCCAAGGACATATCTGTGCCATATCTCACGCTGCCTTTCGGGAGGGAATACCTCGTTGCCGACCTCGCTCAGCTGTCTGTTCATATCCCACTTTACATATTCTATGTTTGCGCTTGAAAGGATAGCCTTCATCTGCTCATAGATATAGTCACGCACTTCTTTTCTTGAAAAATCAAGTACAAGCTGACTTCTTACAGTCGTGCGGTGTCTGCCGGGAATGTGTATGCACCAGTCCTGATGCTCCGCATACAGCTTGCTGTCAGGGCTTATCATCTCAGGCTCGAACCATATACCGAACTTAAGACCTATCTTGTTTACCTCGTCCACAAGGTGCTTAAGACCGCCTTTTATCTTGTCCTCGTTCACAAACCAGTCGCCGAGGGAAGATCTGTCATCGTTTCTGTGACCGAACCAGCCGTCGTCCATGACGAGCATCTCGATTCCGGCTTTCTTAGCCTCTCTTGCTATATCAAGTAGCTTGTCCGTGTCAAAGTTGAAATAGGTCGCTTCCCAGTTATTAATAAGTATAGGACAGCGCATATTCTTCCACTTTCCTCTGATAAGGTTGTTTCTCATTACATCGTGGAAGTTTCTCGACATCTGACCTAAGCCCTCGCCGGAATAGGTCATGATGACCTCCGGTGCCTGAAAATCCTCTCCCGGCTCTAAGTGCCACGAGAAGTCATACGGATTTATACCGAGCAGCGCCCTTGTCTTTTCGTACTGACCTACCTCTACCATTCCGAGGAACGAACCCGAATACACCAGAGCAAAGCCATACACTTCGCCGAAGTCCTCTGTTGCGGTGTGGTCGCACAGCGCAAAGAAGTTGTTGTGAGCGTGGCTTGTAGCGCCTCTGTTGGAATCTATCGACTGCTTGCCGAAACGTACAGGAAAACGCTGTACATGGCGTTCTCTTGCCCATGTTCCGTGCAGTGTTATCATATCGTAGTCCATTCTGTCAAGATCAAGGCTCATTGATATGATACGGCGCAGGTCGATAGCGGCAAGACCGTTGTTTTCGACCTTTACGCTTCTTGTAATAACGTCAAATTTCGGGAATACGCTGTACATAAGCGTAATGTCAAGACCGCTGTGCGGATCGTAGCAGAACACCTCAAGCGTCTGCGCCTCATCGTCTGCGGCATATGTAGCAGGAAGCCCCTTTAATTTCGGCTTTCCGTTTGATATTCTGTAATCCTTGTAGTAGCATTCGCAGGCGGACATACCGTTTATATCCATTACCTGCATAGCAGGCTCTCTGAAATCCGCAACGCCCGATGTCGGAAATTCGATAGGCGCACAGTCAAAGCTGTGAGGCCCCATAGCGTCGTGTACCGCAGGTACAAACGGCTCATCATTCGGTATGCGGAGCATATGAGTTATATCCGTTTCCGGAATATAACCGCCGTAGTACAGGTGGAGCAGGTTTCTGCTGTCGGTGATATGGAATGCGTAGCTCGATTTTTCCGTGTCGAGCTTGAATACACGCTTGTTTTCATCAAATACGATAGACATAATTTTTCCGTCCTTTTATTTTTTCGGGGATACGGCCAGTTCCCATATACAATTAATATAACATATTTCTCCGCTTTTCTCAATCCTTTTAAGTAAAATTTTAAGCATTTTTCATTTTTGCCGAACAATCCTCAAGCAATCCCTAAACAATCCCCAAACAATCCCCAAACAATTCCGTTGTATAAGAGGTATATTACAGCACCGTTTCACCCACCCTTTTTATCACAAAAACACAACATAATTCATCGTTAATCTTAAATTTACTTAAATTATAGCCTTATTGCTGTGTAATGCCGTGAGTTTCAATAAATTTTCACCTATATTTTAGGCATAATGCACATTGACATTAAAAAACCGAAATGTTAAAATAATTGTGTAAAGTTACATAAGTATGTAACAAAACGAAATAAAGTTTTATAGGAGGATTTTTCCAATGAAGTTAAGAAAAATCATGGCAGGCGTTGTAGCTACTGCTCTCGCAGCAAGCACATTAGCCGTAGCAGCAAGCGCTGCTTGCCTCACAAAGGTTGAAGGCACAGAAGCAGCATTAAGCACAGGTACAGGCTCATGGCTCATTCAGCTCTATAACAAGGGCAATGAAGCTGAGGGCAAGCCTGCAACAAAGCTTGACATCGACTACTCAAAGATCGCTGCTCTTACATTTACTTTCCAGGTAAATGAAGAAGATAAGGAGCTGTGGGACGGTACAATCGGCGGTTCTGTTGTATTCTCATGCAACGGTGAAAAGCTCGGCGTTCAGAACGATGAAGACCCTGCAAAGAAAGCACTCTATGATAAGTATAACTGGCCCAGCTGCGAATTCTGGGGCGTTCTTGACGAAGAGTTACTCGGTCCTGTAGGCGAAGGCTCTACATTAGATGATACAAAGACCACTAAGACAGAAAAAGTCGGTGATTACACATACGCTGTCACAAACGACCAGCTCGTTAACCCCATCACAGCAGGCGACGTTTCTTCTATCGAAGATATGGGTTGCATGCAGGTTGGTCTTCAGGAATGGAGCAGCGGTATCGCAGCAGTAACAGTTACAAAATGTGAAGTTAAGGATGCAAGCGGTAACGTTCTCGTTTCATTCGATGAAAAGGGTGTTCCCACAATCGGCGGTGCTTCTGCTCCCGCTGACACACAGGCTCCCGATGATACAAAGGCTCCCGATGATACAAAGGCTCCTGCAACAGAAGCTCCCGCAACAACAGGCGATTCTACAAAGCCCAACACAAACACAGGTGTTGAGAGCGTTGCAGTAGTAGCAGGCATCGCAGTTCTCGCTACAGGCGCTGTTATCGTTGCTAAGAAGAGAAAGTAATTTCGGCTTTAAGCAATAAATAAGCAATTTATCCCCCGCAGCTTCTGCGGGGGATTTTTGTCGTTTCTTTCACTTTTGCACTATCCCTCGCCCCGCACCACATTCTTGCCATATGAACGCTCTGCCTTTTTCGCATCCGCACTATCCCCCTCGCTTTTCGTAATGCCAACATCTATATATACCTGTTTGCTCTCACATCCGCACTATCTCTCGAAAATCGCCATCACCCTTGCCTTTTAATGAACGCTCTGCCTGTTTCGCATCCGCACTATCCCTCGCCCCGCACCATGTCCTTGCCTCCCTTGTCAAAGGGAGGTGGCTTGACGGCAAGCCACAAACTGTCGCTTTGTTGCGTTTTACTTGCAACACGTCCGCCTTTTTATTCACTAAACTTTTCTGCCGTCAAGACGGAGGGATTGCTATACCACCCTTCGCTCAGCACCACATCTATGCCTCCCTTGTCAAAGGTGAGGTGCTGTCGCCCGAAAAAAATCGGGCGACTACCGGAGGGATTGCCACACCGCCATCCCTCGCCTCTCACCAACCCTCCCAAAACTGCACTATCCCTCGCCCCGCACCACCACACTTGCCTCCCTTGTCAAAGGGAGGTGGATTGACGGCAAAGCACAAACTGTTGCTTTGTTGCGTCCTGCTTGCGATATGTCCGCTCTTTTTATATTGCAAACTTTTCTGCCGTCAAGACGGAGGGATTGCCTCAGTTGCATCGACCCTCTCCATCCCCACAACCTTCTCAAAAGCACTACCGCCTTTCGCCACGCACCATCCCTTCCAAAACCTCATCACCCCTCAATTTCTCATTATTCATCATCCAATATTCATTTCCTCCCTGCATACCCTTGACAACTTCCGCCGATAATTCTATAATAAAAGCAGTAACTTCCATATCAATATAAAGGTGTGATGTAATGAACTTCAAATGGGATAAAAAATATCTCTACTGGGGAGTGACCGCATTCCTCGTTATCGCCGCCGCTATCGTGTTCTTCCTCGGTCTGTCACAGATTAAAGAAATACTCGACAGCATCTTCTCGTTCCTGTCTATACTGACCCCCGTCCTATATGGCTTTGTTATAGCGTATATTCTCTGCCCGATAGCGACTTTCATCGAAAAGCCGTGCCTGCGCAGATTGTTCTATACAATACAGGACAAAAAGCGTGAGAAGTTCGAGCGTGAACACCCCGGTGAAGAACCCCCGCCCAAAACCTTCCCCGTCCGTAAGGTCGCAAGAGTTATGAGCGTGGCTATAACTATGATTCTTGCCCTGCTTATACTCACAGGTATAATCTGGGTACTTCTCCCTCAGCTTATCGACACTATCACTATGCTCGTAAACAATATGCCGACATACGTTACACAGATAAGCGACTGGGTATCGCAGACCCTCAGAAACTACCCCGAGGTAGAGGCTTATGTCCTCCAGTTCACCGGCGGCATTTCCGATATGCTCAACAGCTGGCTGTCAACCGAGCTTCTCCCTCAGATGAACAATATATGGAATCTGATCTCGTCCAACGTCATGAACATAATCAGCGTGTTTATGAATCTCCTGCTCGGCTTCGTTATCGCCATCTACTTCCTCAACAGCAAGGAGCTTTTCGCCGCTCAGTTCAAAAAAATCCTATACTGCCTGTTCAAGCCTAAGGTCGCTACAAAGATTATCAACAGCACCCGTGAGGTAAACAAGTCCTTCGGTCAGTTCATCACAGGAAAGATACTCGACAGCTTTATTATCGGTATGGTCTATGTACTGCTTATGAGTATCTTCAATATGCCCTATGCCGTACTCTGCGGCGTTGTTATGGGTATATTCTGCATCATTCCCTACTTCGGACCGTTTATAGGATATATCCCGTGTATGCTGCTGCTCGTCCTCGTTGACCCGATCCAGTGCATCTATTTCACCATTATGGTCGTTATCATCCAGAACATTGACGGTAACGTCCTCGCCCCGAAGATAATCGGCGACTCGACCGGACTTTCGAGCTTCTGGGTTATATTCGGTATGCTTGTCGGTCAGGGCTTGTTCGGCTTTGTCGGTCTTATCATCGGTATACCCCTGTTCGCCGTTGTATACAGCTTCACAAAGAACAGGGTCAAAAACCGACTTGAAAAGAAAGACCTTCCCTCCGACTCAAACGTGTACCGTGACATCGACCATATAGATGACGAAACAAACGAGCCGGTATACTTCCCTCACCCTCCTTATATGAAAAAGGAAAAGGATAAGCACGAGCTTAAAGATATAAAGAAAATCTTCGTCAAGAACAAAAATTCCGACAGCAAAAGCACGGACGACAAAAAACAGCAATAATGTAATTATCTGCCTTTTGTCGAGGCGAAAAATGCCGTGTTTTTAAAAACTACATCATTCATCACCCTGACGCATCAGTGATGCCTTACTTTTCGTGATAGGTAAGCCACTTAGCGTTTTCTCAATCATCAGGTGTGATTGTAAATCAATGGCAGGGAGAAAAATACTCACCTGCCATTTTCTGAAAGGAAGTTTTTATGGCAAAACAGTATGTTGTAACTCCGTCACAGATGAAAAAAGCGGAAGCGATGTGTGAGCAGAAAGGCACGTCATGTGCCGTTCTTATGCGGAATGTAGGCTCTGCCATCGCCATTCACATCTCCCGTATCGTAAAGCCCTGCCGTGCGGCTGTCCTTGTCGGAAGCGGAAACAACGGCGGCGACGGCTTCGCAGTTGCCCATAATCTGCGTAAACGGGGCTTCTCCCCCCTCATAGTCCTCGTCGGCTCCGCCCCGAAAACCGACCTCGCCATAGACTGCTTCAACGAGTACAAACCCGATTATGAAGCCGTTTTAAGCTACCCCGACCAACCGGAAACGGTGCTGAACGAACTTGGCTCCTGCGGCATCATCATTGACTGCGTCTATGGTACAGGCTTCCACGGCGAGCTTGCTCCCCCGGTCAGAAGGCTCTTCTCCTACTGCAACGGGAGCGCCGCCCTGCGCTTCTGTGCCGACATCGCTTCCGGCTGTAACGCAACCGACGGGAACGCCGATGAATACTCGTTCCGTGCGGATATGACCTTTGCGCTCGGAGCCGTAAAAACGGGTCAGCTTTATGTCCCGTGCAGTGAGTTTTCGGGCGATATTGTACTGCTCGACATAGGCATATCTGAGGCCTGCTACAGCGAATATGACGCCGAGCTGAACGGCGATTCCCTCGCCTCTCACTTTGTCAACCGCAGCCGTATCACCCACAAGGGAACGTTCGGAAGGCTACTGAATGTTTCGGGCAGTGAGAACTGTATCGGGGCGGCGTGGATGTCCACCAATGCCGCTCTGCGAACGGGTTCAGGGCTTGTTACGCTTGCCTCGGTGAGCGAGGTCACAACAAGCGTTGCCACCTCCTTGCACGAATGTATCTACCTTCCGCTCGGCAGTAAAACGCTTACCTCGGACTGTGCGGACAAGCTGTGCAAAAATGCCGGTACCGCCACTGCGATCCTGTTCGGATGCGGGGTAGGCAACAGCGACGAAACCTACCGTCTGCTCAGCGCCTTGATTGACAATACCTCCTGCCCGATAGTTATCGACGCAGATGGAATAAATTCCCTCGCTCCGCATATAAATGAGCTGAAGGACAACACAGGCAGGCTCATACTTACCCCTCATATCAAGGAATTCAGCAGGCTGAGCGGACTTGACACCGACTACATCCTCCGCCACAAGCTAAGCTGTGCCAAAGATTTCGCTGTAAAATACGGCGTTCACGTTCTGCTCAAGGACGCATACTCCGTATATGCCTCGCCGGACGGATTTGCCGCCGTAAATATGAGCGGTAATGCGGCTTTAGCCAAGGGCGGAAGCGGTGATACGCTTGCAGGAACTATCGGCGGACTGCTCGCACAGGGCATTGAAACGGGCAATGCGGTAAGGCTCGGAGCGTATCTTTTCGGCTTATCCGCACAGTATGCCGCACGGGAGCGCAGTATGAGCGGAATTCTGCCGTCTGAACTGCCGCAGCTTTACCCATATATTCTGCGTGAATTCTACGGAATAGCTTAATTCCTCACGTTGTCCTATATTACTTTATAAAGGACGACGTATTATGAGTAAAAGAATGATTATCACGACAGCAGTTTTATCCTGCCTTTTATGCACATCCTGCACTGCCGCAGAAAAGGCGGAAATCCCCGACCTGAAGGGAGATATGAGCATCAGCGGCAGGGTCGCCTGCGACGGCGTTACGGCACAGGCAGAGTTTACCCGAAGTGCAGGTGTATGGACCGTATGCTTTGCATCGCCTGACAGCGTGAAGGGGCTTACCGTGACCGATGACGGCAACACCGTAAAGTACAGCCTTGACGGGATAGAGTATGAATACGGCAGTTCCTCGCCGCAGTTTGCCTCAGCCGCAGAGCTTCTCACGCAGTGCATTGACAGTGCAGGAACAGCAGAAAACGTCACCGCCCGTAAAGGTGCAGACAGGCTGACCTTAAGCGGCACGGCAGGCGATAGCAGCTATACGCTGACGCTTGACGGCAACGGCGAAATAACCGGAATTTCGGTCGGCGGATATACGCTTGACTGCTCGGGTAATCCCGCACCGGAAACCTCTGCGCCTGCTGTAGATGTGGGCAAATACTTAAAGTAAAACCGATATACAAGACCGAAGCTCCATTGCCTGTTTTGGCAACGGGGCTTCTTTTTAATGCTTTCCGCTTCGGGTTAATTGTCGTCTTGGGCAAGGGCGGTATTCGGTGCAACGGCACTAATGGCTGACGAGGCAGTGACGCAAAGTCAACAAAGCGTTCGCTTAAAGGCAAGGATGATGGCGTGAGGCGAGGGATAGTGCGGTTTTGGAAGGGTTGGTGAGGGGCGAGGGATGGTGGTAAGGCAATCCCTCTGGTAGTCGCCCGAATTCTTTCGGGTGACAGCACCTCACCTTTGACAAGGGAGGCAAGTGTGTTGGCGATTTTCGAGGGATAGTGCGGTTTTGGAAGGTTAGTACGGGGTAGTGATGCAAATTTTGAATAAAAAACGCAAGTTTTGCAAAACGGTTGAAAACAAAGGACGGAGAGTGTATTCTTGAATCAGGATGGCAGTATTAATAATCATATTATACTGTTGGTTTTTATTCTGAATTATAAGGAGAGGTTTCTATGAAGCTGAAAAGAACAGCAGCGGCTGTTGTTGCGGCGGTAATGGCTTTTACGGCGGTCGCTACACCGCTGGGCGACAATATCCCTGCGCTTGAAGGAGCGTTTTCCGCAGATGCATATTACAGCGTTAAGGACAACTTTTATCCTGTTACACTGACAGGTGACGGGGCTGTGGATATGGTCAATGTTGCTGTGGCACAGGCGGGCAGAAAAGACGATGATGACGGCTGGTATCCAAACAGAGAAGCGTGGTGCGCCGATTTCGTCCTTGACGTTGCAAGAGTTGCCGGTCAGACAGGGGCGGTTCCGGACGCACCTGCTAATGCGGCTTGCGGTACTTTCAGAAATGCACTGCTGAAAGCAGGCGCAAAGGAGGTTGAAACCGCACAGGCAGGCGACCTTGTATTTTACTGCAGTACAAGCGGTGATACTACATATCATGTAGGAATAATGAAAGACAGCAGATATTCTGTTGAGGGCAATGCACTTTTGAACGGTGTATTTCAGGTTGTAGACAACAGGGATACAATGACATACACTACCACCAAAGGTCTGTCTATTGCCAACGGTGATATTAAAAGGGTATTTATAAGACCGAATTACAGCAATTCTACAAATGATGTTGCGGTTACAAGCATCGTTGCGAGTGAACTTGCAAATAAAATAAACTGGTTAAGCACACAGTATAAACATGGCGAGTATTGGAATCAATATAATGGTTCGTTGGATAAAACCGGTCCTAACCCTTGTCCTTGCAAAGGATTGGGCTATAAATGGTGCGGACAGCAACATAGTGGATATTGTGACTGCAAATGCGGTGTATTCCACGGTGGTGAGCAGTGTTACGGCTTTGCTTCAAAAATGTTTTATCTGACATTCGGAACATATCAGGAAAACGCAGAGAAAATATACAGCATAAATGATGTGTGTGCCGGCGATGTAATCAGATACGGCGGAATTAATGGACATTCAATATTTGTCATTAAGGTAATTGGTGATACGATCTATTATGTTGACTGTAACGGTAGCGGAGTACCTTGTCAGGTAAGATGGAATGCAACCGTAAACAAATGGGGAAAAGTTGCCGGATATTCATTTGGATACAGATACCACATGAGCGGTAACACAATAAAAGATCCATGGAACACTCCGGGTTCGGATTCTACCCCCCCAAACCTGACTTCACTCAGTGAAGAGGACTGGAACAGAAACGGAATGGGATTTTTGGTAAGAGCTAACGCCACGGATAATGTCGGCGTTACAAAGATAGCATTTACCGTTTCGGCTAACGGCAGAACAAAAGATTATCAGGCTAATCTTGAAAAAAATAATACCTGCGGTTGGCAATATATTTCAGTAAGCGATTTTTCAAATTTCTTAGGAACATACAGTATAAGCTGTGCGGCTTATGACGCATGCGGAAACAAGTCAAACGTCAGAAGTATGACGGTTACACTGGATAAAGGCACCGCTCCTACAGTCGCTGACAAGACAATAAAGGAAGGCACCTATTGTCTTCGTAACGGCGTAGGGCTTAATATGGATGTCAGAGACGGAACAGACGACAAAGGAAACAGAGTTATATTCCATCCTCATAACGGCAGTGATGCACAGCTTATGAAATTTATCTACAAAGGCAACGGAAAGTATTTGATCTCGCCTAAATGTTCATCAACGGGAAAGGTTATTGATGTCTACAGACCCACAAACGGTAATATGAATATCGACTGGGGCGATAAGATCGACATGTATCCAAACGATGACGATGAAGCACAGGAATTCTATGTAGTGCCTGTCGGAAACGGCGATTATGTACTTGAACTTGCATCAAAGGATAATTTTGTAATAGGCGGTAAGCATACATATAATGATGCAGATTTCTATTTACAGCCGTATCTTAACTTTGCGCCGTCGCAGAGATTCAGATTTACAGACGCAAGCGGAAATGCCGTTGATGTCTGCAACCACTCATATAAAGAAACCAGAACAGAACCTACCTGTACGGCAGGCGGAAAATTAACAAAGGTATGCAAGTATTGCGGTAAAAAGGTTGAGGAAACAATCAATGCGCCCGGTCACAGCTGGAGCGGTTGGAGTACAACAACATATCCGACCTGCACCGCACAGGGCGTTGAGCAGCGTACCTGCTCCAGATGCTCAAAGGCAGAAACAAGATATATTACGGCACTCGGACACAATTATTCTTCTGAGTGGACGATAGACAAGCAGGCTACCTGCTCGGCTGAGGGTTCAAAGTCAAGACACTGCGCACGCTGTGACGCAAAGACAGAAGTAACCGTTATACCCAAGACGGCACACAGCTATAAGACTACGGTAGTAGCACCTACTCTGACTGCACAGGGCTACACACTGCATGAATGCACGGTATGCCATTACAGCTATAAGGACAGCTACACCTCGCAGATAACACTGTCTGCTGTTACCGGCGCAAAGGTAAAGACGCAGGGTACTACCTCGCTCACACTTGCGTGGGATAAGAATGCAAGCGCAAACGGTTATGTTGTTGAGCAGTACAAGGGCGGTAAGTGGACGCAGATTGTGAAGACGAGCAGTAATGCAACGGTTACATATACTGTAAACGGACTGAAGGCGGACACCACCTATACGTTCAGAATAAAGGGCTATGTGGTTTCCGGCACAACGGAATACAGCGGTGAGTATACAAGACTTGCGGCTAAGACGAGAATAGCGAATGTCGGCACGTTCA
>ERZ773235.2210-NODE-2210-length-17147-cov-9.903932_pt1 | contig 17147 bp, 16 predicted proteins | sample MGYA00580522_ERZ773235 | MGnify/ENA primary metagenome ERZ773235 (study PRJEB29015, sample SAMEA2737797) | human gut metagenome | biome: human gut; feature: human-associated habitat; material: faeces | place: China | collected 2012 ...
GGCGCCGTCCCTTTTTATGTATTTATTCATTCAATTCATGCGGTTTATACACCCGGCGCTCCAGCGCGAATATCCTGTCGCTGAACGAACCCACGCTCAGATCCTTCAACGCCTCGCGGTAGATCTCCATCCGGCTGTCGATACCGTCGATCTGCCAGAGCAGCTCCGCCTCGGCGAACAGGGGACGCACGGCGGCGCCGAACTCCGGTTCGCCGTGATGGGAAAGAATCATGTGCTGCAGCAGGGTAGATTTCTCTTCGGGAATCCCCAGCTCCCCTGCCGTATCGGCCACCTCCTGCGCACCCATCACCAGATGACCCAGCAGCTGTCCTTTTACGGAATAGCCGGTCACAAGGCCCAGCTCGGAAAACGCGAACTCCTTTGCCTTGGCAAAATCGTGCAGCAGCGTTCCGGCCAGCAGCAGATCCCGGTCAATGACCGAATGATACTGCTTTGCCAGAAAGTCCGCCATCGCCAGCATATCCGCGGTATGCATCAGCAAACCGTGGATAAAGCCGTGATGAACGCTTTTGGCGGCGGGGATCTGCCGAAAATCCGCCAGATGCCGCCGCAGCATCGCCCGGCACACCGCCTGATAATCCGCATCCCTCATGCCGTCCACAATGGCATTGACTCTTTCCATGCAGGCGTCTGCGTCAATGGGCGCCACCGGCACCAGCGCGTCAAGATCCACCCGGTCCTCTTCTGTCCGCAGGCGGATGCGGTCAATCACGATCTGCGGCGCGCCCCGGTATTCCGACACGGTGCCCCGCAGCTTGATGACCTTGCCCTCATCGGCCGCGCCTATGGGGCCGGTATAGTCCCACACCTTGGCGTCGATCACGCCGGAGGTGTCTGACAAAGACGCGCTTAAAAAGGGTTTTCCCGCCGCCGTTGTCTTAGGAAAAGCGCCTCTCAGGATATAGAAGCCCTCCACCTCGTCGCCGCTGCGCATGTCAGCGATCCGTTTATTATACTCCATATTTTCATCCTTTCCGCAGCGATTCCTCTGCACCGCCAGATGCCCGGCACACGCCGGGACTGCCGCCGGGTTATGGTTACTTTGCCTGCTTCATGCTGAGGCTGATGCGTTTTTTCTTCTCATCCACATCCAGCACCACTACCTTTACCACATCTCCCACCGATACCGCCTCAGAGGGATGGCGGATAAATTTGTTGGACACCTGCGAGATGTGTACCAGCCCGTCCTGATGAACGCCGATATCCACAAATACGCCGAAGTCAATAACGTTGCGGACAGTGCCGGTCAGCTCCATGCCGGGCTTCAGGTCCTTCATCTCCAGCACATCGGTGCGGAGGATCGGCTTGGGCAGCTCGTCGCGGACATCACGTCCCGGCTTGAGCAGTTCTGATACGATATCCCGCAAAGTGGGCACACCCACACCCATGGCGGCCGCCGCCTTTTCCTCGCCGTAGTCCTTCACGCGCTGAGACAGGTCAGAAATCTGGCCGCTGCACACATCCTCCATGGTGTGACCCGTCAGCCCCAAAAGCGCCTTGGCGGCGTCATAGCTCTCCGGATGGACGGCGGTGTTGTCCAGCACGCTTTTGCTCTCCGGCACCCGCAGGAAACCGGCGCACTGCTGAAAAGCCTTCGGCCCCAGCTTGGGCACTTTCTTGATCTGGGCGCGAGAGGTAAACGGGCCGTTCTCCTCCCGGTAGCTTACCACGTTTTTCGCCGTGGTGGCATTCAGCCCCGCTACCCGCTGCAAAAGAGAAGGCGAGGCCGTGTTGATATCCACGCCCACGGCGTTGACGCAGTCCTCTACCACGCCGCCCAGCGCCTCGTCCAGCTGTTTTTGGGGCATGTCGTGCTGATACTGCCCCACGCCGATGGCTTTGGGATCGATCTTCACCAGCTCCGCCAGCGGGTCCTGCAAGCGCCGGGCGATGGACACGGCGCTGCGCAGGTTCACATCGTACTGGGGAAACTCCTCCGCAGCCAGCTTGCTGGCCGAGTACACAGACGCGCCCGCCTCAGAGACGATCATATAGCTGACGCAAGCGCCCTTCTCGTTCACCTGCCGGATCAGCTCCACCGCCATCTGCTCCGTTTCACGGCTGGCGGTGCCGTTGCCGATGGCGATATGTGCCACGCCGTGCTTGGCGATAAGCTTGGAAAGGGTGGCGATGGCCTCTTTCTTCTGCCGCTCGCCATAGGTGGGATAGACCACGGCGGTATCCAGTACCTTGCCGGTAGCGTCCACCACCGCCACCTTGCAGCCCATGCGGTAGCCGGGGTCAAGGCCCATGGTGACCTTGCCCTTTACCGGCGGCTGCATCAAAAGGGGCTTTAGATTCAGGGCAAACTGACCGATGGCGCCCTCATTGGCCTGCTCGGTCAGCGCGGAGCGAACTTCCCGCTCCAAAGAGGGATAGATGAGCCGGTCATAGGCGTCCTCACAGGCAGCCTTGACAAATTCCATGGCCGCCGATCCGGGCTTGACCACCGCTCGGCGCATCATGGGAAGGGCCGCATCACGATCCAGCAGCACCGTGACGGAGAGATACCCCTCCTTCTCTCCCCGGTTTACGGCCAATATCTGATGGCCGGCCAGCTTAGGCAGCGGCTGGTCAAAATCATAGTACAGCCGATAGACGCTGTCCTCCTCCCCGGTCGCCAGGCTCCGCAGATGCCCCTGCCGCATCAGCAGACCCCGGAGCGCCTTGCGGATCTCCGCATCGTCGGAGAGCATCTCGGCAATGATATCGTTGGCCCCCTGCAAGGCGTCAGCCACGGTCTCCACGCCCTTTTCCGGGTCGATGTATTCCCCGGCGGCCTTCTCCGGTACAGGGCAATCCCGCTCCTGCGCCAGCAGCAGCTCTGCCAGCGGCGCAAGCCCCTTCTCCCGGGCCACGGTAGCGCGGGTACGGCGCTTTTGCTTATAGGGGCGATAGAGATCCTCCACCTCCGCCAGCGTCTGCGCGCCGTCAATGGCGGCGGTCAGCTCCTCTGTAAGCTTTCCCTGCTCATCAATGGCTTTTTTCACCGTCTCGCGGCGCTCAGCCAAATTGCGGAGATAGCCCAGCCGTTCTTCCAGCGTACGCAGGGCGGTATCGTCCATGGCGCCGTGCAGCTCCTTGCGATAGCGGGCAATAAAGGGAATGGTGTTGCCCTCGTCCAGCAGACGCACCACGTTTTCCACATGCTGCGGATTTTTATCAAGCTCTTGGGCAAGGGTCTGAATAATATCCATACTAAAATACGTTCCTTTCCTCTTCGATAGCTAGGGCTTCCGGGTCTGTCCCCATCAGAACAGATCCAGCATATTGTCCAGATAGATCTCCTCCCGCACCTGCAGGTGATACGCAGGCTTTACCATATAATAGAGAAGAAACTCCAGGATCAGGGCGCTGCCGAGACCCCGCCCCTCGATTTTGAACTGAGAAAAACCCATGGGTAAATAGACGTTCTGTATCTCGTCAATGCCGATAAAGCCGGGATTGGCCATTGCTTTGGAAAATCGATAGCCGCCGCCGGCATCCGGCGCGGCGCAGCGGTGCTCATGGCCGCACTCACCCAGATTCTTCCGGCTCACCGCCTCATAGCACGCCTTCCGCTCCCGGCAGCCAAAGTCGCAGCACTCGTTGCACAGAAACTCCACCTTGTCCTTCCGGCTCTGCGGCAGCGCCTCCAGCCGCTTAAAATCCTTATTCAGTCGGAAATCCGGCACAACGCTGCGAAAATCCTCCCGCTCCAGCTCCCGCCGGAGGTCCCGGAAATCCGTCAGGACCTTGGTAGTGGAGGAGACAAGGTAAAGTCCCGGATATGTCCGCTTTAAATAATCCAGCAGCAGCTCCGAATGGACGATCACGCCGTTTTGCCCGCCTCCCGCCTCCTCAAACAGGCGGCACAGGGCATTGCACTTCGGGTCGGAAAGGTGTTCGCCGCGCAGCAGGGAATTGCTGAATGTCAGCCGCGCCGAGATTCCGTACTCCCGCATCAGATCCAGCACCTCGCGGGCATCCCATTCCCCTGCCCCAACGCGCCCGCCGCCCCACAGGCAGTCCGCCGGCGCTCCGTAAAGGGAGCCGACCTCACACCATTCATAGAAATACTCCCGGTGTGTGCGCAGCAGCGGCAAAAACACGCGGTAAAGCTCGTAAAATTCAAAAAGCCCCGGCAGATGGTAGTACGCGGCGGGCTGATTCATATCCTTCATCACCAAAGCAGCTCCTTTTTCCAAACCAGTATAGCACTCTGCCCGGCGGCAGCGCAAGTAAAAATAATCCGCCGGGCGCGCCGCAAAAAACCGCACCCGGCCGCAAGGGGCTGCGGCCGGGCGCGGTTTGAGGGGGGAAGACCCTCATATGGAAAAGATTGGTACAGTTGGTGGAACTGTGCTATTAGCATAGCATGAATTTCTGCATCTGTAAAACGCATCTTTCCTCTTGATTTCATGAGCACCCGTAATGTATAATGGAGGCAGCGAGGTGTTACCATGAGTATTTCCAAATATCAGGTGTTTTTAAAGGTGGTGTCCTGCGGCACCTTTACCAAGGCGGCAGAGGCGCTGAACTTCACCCAGTCCGGCATCAGCCACGCCATTACGGCGCTGGAAAGCGAGCTGGGCATCACGCTGCTCAGCCGCAATCGGGGCGGCGTGGTGCTGACGGCGGACGGCCGGGCGGTGCTGCCCAAAATTGAAAGGCTGTGCGCCGCCCACCACGCCCTGATGCAGACGGTGGAAAGTCTGAAGGACATGGACAGCGGCCTTGTGAAGATCGCCACGTTTTCCAGCGTGTCGGCTCAGTGGCTGCCCCGTATTCTGAAAAGCTTCGGCAAACTGTATCCCAATATCGAGTTTGAGGTGGTCACCGGTGATTTTTACGACCAGATCGAAAGCTGGATCATCACCGGTGCGGTGGACTGCGGCTTTCTGCGTCTGCCCTCGGTGAAGCGCCTGCAGACCTACGCCCTGCACCGGGACGAATTGCAGGTCATCGTCCCCTGTGACCATCCTTACGCGGACAGCGACCCGTTTCCCAGGGAGCTGCTGGCGTCGGAGCCGTTTATCCAGCTGGAGGAGGGCGACGACTATGAGATCATGGCAGCCTTTGACGAGATGGGTATCCGTCCCAACGTAAAGTATGTGGCGCGGGAGGACCGGACGATCCTGTCCATGGTGTCCGAGGGACTGGGCATCAGTCTTCTGCCGGAGCTGATGGTGCGCCACAGTCCCGCGCCCATCGTGGCCTGCCGCCCGCCTATGACCTTCCACCGCACCATCGGCATCGGCGTAAAGGATGAAAAGGCCCTGTCCAACTCCACCCGGCTTTTTGTGGACTATGTGCGGACATGGGTGGGGGAAAATGGAGACACATAAGCGCCTTTCCAGCGGCAAGCCGCGGCGCAAAGTGAAAAAAGGACGGCTCTGTCATCAAGGCAGAGCCATCCTTTTTTATTTATCCCTCAGACGGATGTTGGCGGCGGAACAGCAGCCGGAACACTGTGGACGTCAGCAGTATCCCCACCGCCAGCGAGCCGGCGATCCCGGCGGTTTCCAGTCCCTTGCGCAGCGCTTCGATCAGATCGCCCTCCAGTCCCATGCTCATGGTGTAATACACGCCGGCACCCGGCAGCAGCGGCACCACCGCAATGACCAGATAAGGTGTGACCGGGCACTTCCGCAGCCGCGCCATGATCTCGGCGCAGACGGCGGCGAAAATCGCGGCAAACATGTTGGCGCTGTACACGCCCAGTCCCAGCGCCGTACACAGCAGATAGACCATCCATGTGGCGGCGCCGGCCAGCACACACAGCACGCTGCCCCGTCCGTGGACATTAAACAGGATGGTAAACCCCCAGCAGCCCACAAACACTGCCGCCGCCTGTGCGCCTGCAGACCAGCTCACCGTTTCCGCGGTGGTCTGCCCATAAACAGAGGCCGTCAGATGCCAGGCCGCCGCCGTGCCCAGCGCGATGGCCATGGCCGACAGGATCACCTGTACAATACGCACCATGCCCGAATTGGTGTCTCCATAGATGATATCCCGCATGGAGTTGGTGATCAGCAGACCCGGGACAAGGATCATCAGCGCGCCGATATTGGCCGCATTGGGGTTGTCCAGCCACCCCAGTCCCGCCGCCAGATAGGCTGGCAGCGCCATCAGGAAAGCGGCGATAATGGTGCTGAAAAACGGATTCACCTCGCGCTGCGCCGTAAAGCGGTTCACAAAGCCGATCACCAGTCCCATAAACCCCGCCCACGCGGCATCCCGCAGCGTGCCGCCAAATACGATGCAAAATCCCAGTCCCGCCAGCAGATTGCCCAGGTAGTAGACTGCCGTACGGTAGGTGCGGCACCGCCGCACCGCCTCCTTCATCCACTGCCGCGCCGTTTCCGGCTCCGGCCGCTCCGTGCAGATACGGCGGCTGAGGGCGTTCATCTGCTCCATCTTCTCCAGGTCATTCCCGTGATAACCCACGCGCTTCATGACCATCAGCGGCTTGCCGTTGGCCGCCTCGATACTGACCGCCACGCAGTTGGGAATGGCGAATGTCTGACAGGTCACGCCATAGGCCTGCAGGATCCGGCGCATGGTGTCCTCCACCCGGAATGTCTCCGCGCCGGCCATAGCCAGTTGATACCCCATATCGGCAGCCAGATGGGTCAGCAGATAGTAGTCCATTGTTCCTTCTCCCGTTTCATATACCGCAGTATGTGTTATCGCGGCAAACAGTATAGGCGGCCGCGGCAAAAAAGTCAACCGCCTCCCGCTTATTTTTCCTCCGGCAAACGCCTTGGCAGCTGCAAAAGCCCTTCTTTTTCTTCCATCTTCACGGTTTCTTGACAATTCCCCGCTTTTTTCTTATACTAAAGTAATCGTGTAATGTATTTCACATCGATAGAACTGTGTTAAGGAGAGTAATCGTGGAAAGAGAATCTTTCAAGTCGCGCATCGGCTTTTTGCTGGTTAGTGCAGGCTGCGCCGTCGGCATCGGTAATGTATGGCGTTTCCCCTATGTAGTGGGGCAAAACGGCGGCGGTCTGTTTGTGCTGCTGTATCTGGTCATGCTGGTGGTGCTGGGACTGCCTGTGCTGTCTATGGAGCTGGCTGTTGGCCGTGCCAGCCGAAAAAGCGCCATTCTTGCCTATCAGGCGCTGGAAAAACCTGGCAGTAAGTGGCATATTCACGGCTGGTTCGCCGTGATCGGCTGCTACCTGCTGATGATGTACTACACCACCGTTTCCGGCTGGATGCTGAACTATTTCTTTAAATTCGCCGCCGGTGTCTTTACCCCCGGCATGGACGCCGAGGCCAGCGGCCAGGTTTTTTCCGATATGCTGGCCGATCCCGCCCAGATGGGGTTCTGGATGGCCGTTACCGTTGCGGCCGGCGTGCTGGTGTGCAGCATTGGTGTGCGCAAGGGGTTGGAACGTGTCAGTAAGGTTATGATGAGCGCTCTGTTCATTCTGATCCTGATTCTGGCCATCCACAGCTTTACGCTTTCCGGCGCCGGAGAGGGTATCCGCTTCTATCTGGTCCCCAATATTGAAAGCGTAAAGGCGGTCGGTCTTGGCAACGTGATCGCCGCCGCTATGAACCAGTCCTTCTTCACGCTCAGTCTCGGCATCGCCGCCATGGAGATTTTCGGCAGCTATATGAGCAAGGAACACACCCTGCTGGGTGAGGGTGCCCGAATCTGCGTGCTGGATACCTTCGTTGCCATCGCAGCGGGTCTGATCATCTTCCCCGCCTGCTTCAGCTATGGTGTAGAGGTCGGCGCCGGCCCTAAGCTGATTTTCGTCACGCTGCCCAACGTCTTTGTGAACATGGCAGGCGGCCGTATCTGGGGTACGCTGTTCTTCCTATTCATGACCTTCGCCGCTTTCTCCACGGTGATCGCGGTCATCGAAAATATCATGTCCACCTGTATGGACACCTTCGGCTGGAGCCGCAAAAAGGCCGCCATTCTCAATGGGGTCATCATCCTGCTGGCCAGCATTCCCTGCGTGCTTGGTTACAATATTCTCAGTGATTTCCACCCCATTGGCGGACGCGACGTGCTGGACAGCGAGGATTTTCTGGTCAGCAGCATTCTGCTGCCCCTGGGTTCTCTGGTGTATCTTCTGTTCTGCGTGACCCGCTGGGGTTGGGGGTTCAAAAACTATCAGGCTGAGGCCAACACCGGCAAGGGTCTGAAAGTGGCTTCTTGGATGCGATGGGTATTCCTGATCGTTCTGCCCATCATGATTCTGATCATCTTCATTGTCGGTCTGATCGGCTGACCCACGTTCGGCCATTGCCGCCTATCCCATATAAAAAAATGCCGTTTCGGGACTGTGATCCCGAAACGGCATTTTTGCATTTACTTCTCGCCGGTCTTCAGCAGCGGCAGCTCCACCTTCTCTTCTCCACTGGTAAAGATGGCCTCCTGCTTCTCCCGGTCAACCGTCATCTCCTGCCAGTCATAGCCGTGAAGCGTCTCAAACCGCCGGTCGTCCAACGCTGCAAGCCGCGCGGCGTCCTGCCCCAGCAGCGATGCATCCGTAAATTCGCCGCCCCATGAAGCGCGATCCTCCGCCGTCATGCCAAAATACCGCCATGTTCCGCCAACATCCCACGTCGGATCGAAATAGTACCACTGTCCGTCCAGCTCAGCCATCAGCCACATGTGAAAGCCTGCGGAGGCGCTGTCTCCCGTCACGGCGGCGCAGTCCAGCCCCGCCTGCGTATACAGGAACGCCAGCGCCTGCGCAAAGGAATTGCAGATCCCGCTGTGCAGCACCAGCGCCGCATAGCTGCTGGTGCGGAACTGAAACTCCGCAGAATCCGCATCAAGGCTTGCGGTCTCATAGTCATAGGCAGCCTTCTCCGTCAGCGCCTGATACAGCAGCAGCGCCCGGGCCATGTCGCTGTCGCCGGCACGCAGCCTGCCCATACACGCTTCAGTCGTCTGCGCAAGCGCGGCCAGCGCCTTTTGGATTTCCTCCTCTGACTGGGTATATTGCCAGGAAACCGTGTTATTCGCGGCGTCAAAATGGTTGTCGTTATAATCCGTTGCCGCCAAAAACAGCGGAAACATACTGTTAAGCGCATAACCCAGATTGTTGCCGGGATTACCGCCATACTCGCCCTGCGGCAGGGAGACCGATGTCTCCCCCGCCAGAAATGCGTCGATCACCTGTCCCGCCGCCTGTACCATGTCCCCGCCTACCTGCCGTTCCACCATAGGCGCGCAGCGATGATAGTCCAGTGTAAAGGGATATGGCTCCTCTGCCGGTACCCCGCCCTGCTGTTCCTGCCCTTCCCCGCCGCAGGCGCACAGCAGCACAGCGCACAGCATTGCGCCCAGGCATAGAATAATGCTTTTTTTCATTCCTTCGCCATCCGATCCATCCTAATTCCGTTCCTCCCGCAGCGTATACACATCCGTGCGGCGGGCCGACAGCACCGGCAGCTGCCGGCGCACATCCGCAACCCGCTCCATATTCAGCGTGACCACGGCGGTCTCCTCTCCTGCGCCGCACTGGTGCACCACGGTGCCCCACGGATCACAGACGATGGAATGTCCCCATGCCACATAACCCGCCTTCTCATCCCGCGCCGTCGAGGTGCCCACCATGTAGCACTGCTGGTCCACCGCCCGGCAGCGGAGCAGCAGTTCCCAATGCGCCGGGCCCGTACTCATATTAAAGGATGCCGGCACAAAGATCACCTGTGCTCCGGCCAGCGCCATCAACCGCGCCAGCTCCTCAAACCGCAGGTCAAAGCACACGCACACGCCCATTACGCCCCACGGCGTGGCAAAGGTGGTCACCCGATCCCCGGCCGCCAGCGTTTCCGATTCCATAAACCGTGTGCCGCCCTGGATAGCAATGTCAAACAGGTGCATTTTGCGGTGCTTAGCCGCGCACCTTCCCTCCGGGTCAAACACATAGCAGGTGTTGTATACCCGCCCCTCCGCCAACTCCGGCACAGTGCCGCCCACCAGCCAGATATGCCGCTCCCGCGCCAGCGCGCTGAGCGCCTGCCATGCCGCGCCGCCCTCCTCTTCACCATACTGTCGGAAGCAGGCATTGTCATAAGGACAGCAGAACATCTCCGGCAGCACCGCCAGATCCACATCACCCGCTTCGCGCACCAGCCGGCAGGCACGGCGGATATTCTCCTCCCTGTCCTGTGTCACAGACATCTGGATTTGTGCGATTTTCAGCTTCATCATCAAAACTCCCGCAGCACCAGATCGGTGCGTCCCTGATCCAATATCACCACCCGGGCCACGCGCCCGGCATACTCCTGCCGTACCATATCGCGCAGCGCCGTTCCACCCTGATAGCCATGAATGATCCGCAGCCGGTAGGTGCCGTTCCGCGCCCGCCGCAGCGCCGCGTCGATGGTCAGCCGCGCCTGATACACATTTTTCCCGTGCAGATCGATCTCCACGATCCCACCCAACATGCAACCGCCCCCTTTTCTTTCCTATTGTAGCGAAGTCCTCTGTACTTTTCAACCGATTCGTGATAGACTTTCCTCACAAAGCGAGGTGTTCCCATCATGAAAATACTGGTCCTGTCCGACTCCCACGGCGCGGTGGACAATATGATCCGCTGCGTGGAGCTTACCCAACCCCGCCAGATCTTCCATCTGGGCGACTGCGTGCGGGACGCGCAGTCGCTTGGCCGTCATTTTCCCCAGATCCCAATGGAAACCGTTCCCGGCAACTGTGACTGGGGCAATCTCAGCGAGTCGGAACGCCTACTGGAGCGGGATGGCGTCCGCATCCTGATGCTGCACGGCCATACCCGCGGCGTCAAGTCCTCTCCGCTGGCCGCGCAGTATGCCGCCCGCGAGTGGGACGCAAACGTGCTGCTCTTCGGCCATACCCACTGCCCGCTGGTGGACTATGACGGAACCCTCTATACCATGAACCCCGGCTCCATCGGTGATCCGCTGCGCCCCACCTATGGCATCCTCACCATTGAAAACGGCAAGGCGGATTGCGCCACCTTTTTGTTGTAAATTTTAGGAGGTCATATGATCTATCTTGGCTGTCATCTTTCCCCCTCCGCCGGTCTGCTGGCCATGGGCAAAACCGCCCTGTCTATCGGCGCCGACACGCTGCAATTCTTCACCCGCAACCCCCGCGGCAGCAAAGCCAAACCCATCGACCCGGATGACGCCGCGGCGCTGATGTCCCTGTGCCGCCAGCACCACTTCGGAGCGCTGGTGGCGCATGCACCCTACACGCTCAACCCCTGCTCCAAGGAGGAACGCACCCGGGAGTTTGCCCATATGACGCTGGCGGATGACCTCCGCCGCATGGAATATCTCCCCGGCAACCTCTATAATTTTCATCCCGGCAGCCACACGGGGCTGGGGATTGAGAACGGCATCACCCTGATTGCCGGCACGCTGAACGCCATCCTGACACCGGAAATCCACACCACCGTGCTGCTGGAAACCATGACCGGAAAAGGCACGGAGATCGGCGGCCGGTTCGAGGAGCTGCGGGAGATCATCGACCGGGTGCAGCTAAACGATAAACTGGGCGTATGTCTGGATACCTGCCATGTCTCCGATGCCGGGTACGATATCGCCGGCGATCTGGATGCTGTTCTGACGGAGTTTGACCGGGTCATCGGTCTTGGCCGTCTGAAAGCGCTGCATATCAACGACAGTCTCAACCCCTGCGGCGCGCGGAAAGACCGACACGCCCGCATCGGCGAGGGAACGCTGGGAATCGAGACCTTTCGCCGCATTGTGAATCATCCCGCCCTGCAGGGATTACCTATGGTGCTGGAAACCCCCAACGAGCTGCCCGGCTATGCAAAAGAAATCGCATTTTTGCGGGAAATGCTTCCTGAATGAACATTTAATTATTTTGTTTTGCCGATATCCAGCAAATAATTTACCGCTGTTTTTCAAGATTTTTCTATATTTCCGCAACTTTTTGCATGTTACTGGGCAACAACTGCTTTTTCTGCGAATCTCGACCCACAAAATAAACAGGGGCCGCCTTATGACGGCCCCTGTTTATTATTGAATGAATATTTTGTTATTTCTTCTTAGCTCTTTGTTTGGCAAAAGCTGCCTTTTTCTTGGGCGACATCCTGCCCTTCTGCCCATCGCTCCGTCGGCCGCGGTGCGCGGTGCCCTCCGGCTTTGGCCCGCGTCCGTCCTTCTTTTTTCCTGGCGGCTGCTGCCGCTCCTCCGGCTTCAGGGCAAAGTACTTCTCCCCCTTCACCGGGCGGATAAGGCACTCGGGCGTAAATCCGATAAGATCGGTGCGCCCGGTCTTTTCCAGCGCCTCCATCACCAGCGCCCGCTTATCGCCCCGTCCCCATTGCAGCAGTGCCCGCTGCAGCGCTTTGTCATGGGGATCGCGAGCCACATACACCGGCTTCATGGTTCGCGGATCAATGCCGGTATAGTACATACAGGTGGACATGGTGCCGGGGGTGGGATAGAAATCCTGCACCTGCTCCGGCTGGTGGCCGGTACGCTTCAGGAACACCGCCAGCTCCACCGCATCTTCCAGTGTACAGCCGGGATGGGAGGACATGAGATAGGGTACCAGATACTGCTCCCGTCCATCAGACGCATTCAACTTCTGATACTGCCGCCAGAATTTCAAAAACACGTCAAAATGGGGTTTTCCCATGTAATCCAGCACTGTGCTGACGCAATGCTCCGGCGCCACCTTCAGCTGGCCGCTGATGTGATAGTCCACCAGCTCCTTAAAAAAGTCCCTATTCTTGTCCTGCAGCATGTAGTCATACCGCACGCCGCTGCGGACGAATACTTTCTTGACGCCGGGAATCTTCCGCATCCGCTGCAGAAGTTCTGTATACTCGCTGTGGTCGGCATCCAGATTCTTGCAGGGTTCCGGTGCCAGGCAGGATTTTCCCCTGCACATGCCGTGTTCCTTCTGCTGGCGGCAGGAGGTATGACGGAAGTTGGCGCTGGGGCCGCCCACATCATGGATATAACCCTTGAAGCGGGGATCGTGGGTCAGCAGTTCCGCCTCCGCCAGCACGGATTCGATACTGCGGGAGGTGACCATCCGTCCCTGATGAAAAGCCAGCGCGCAGAAATTGCACCCGCCAAAGCAGCCGCGGTTGTGGCAAATGGAAAAGCGCACCTCTTCAATGGCCGGAATGCCCTCGGTATACATAGGGTGCACCTCTCGGGTAAACGGCAGGTCATAGAGTCTGTCCAGCGCCTGTCGGTTCAGCGGGCGCTGCGGCGGATTCACCAGCAGCCAGCGGCCCTGACACTGCTGTAAGATCGCCTTTCCCCGGATGGGATCATGCTCGTCATACTGCACCTTCGTAGCTCTTGCGTAGGCGCTCTTATCCTGCTGCACCTCCTCAAAGGAGGGGCATTTCACCTCATGATACCGGCATCTCTCCGGATCGGTCACAATGCAGGCGGTACCCCGGACGTCGGTAATGTCGCTCACCGGTGTTTTCGCCGCCAGACGGCGGGCGATCTCCACCGTGGCGCTCTCTCCCATGCCGTACACCAGCAGATCGGCGGGCGCGTCAAACAGAATAGGCCGGCGCACCCTGTCGTCCCAGTAGTCATAGTGGGCAAATCGCCGCAGTGACGCTTCCAATCCGCCGATAACGATGGGTGTGTCGGGAAAGGCCTCCCGGGCCCGGTTGGCATATACGATGGTGGGCCGGTCAGGCCGGAAGCCCAGCTTGCCGCCGGGGCTGTACAGGTCCTGCGTCCGCCGCCGCTTGGCCACCGTATAGTGAGCCACCATGGAATCCAGATTGCCGCCGCCGACGAGTACGCCGTACCGGGGTTTTCCCATGGCGCGAAAGCTTTCCGCGTCATGCCAGTCCGGCTGGGCCAGCACCGCCACGCGGTACCCCTCCCCCTCCAGCAGCCGGGCAATAATGGCGCTGCCGAAGCTGGGGTGGTCGATATAGCCGTCTGCCGTCACCACCAGAAAATCATAGTAGTACCAACCCCGGTCGATCATTTCGTCCCGGCTCACCGGCAAAAATTCCGTTCCCTTTACCATATGATCTCCCGCGGCTCATAGCCGATATACTTCTCCATCACATCGCCCTCCAGCGGATAGAAACCGTAATGGGCGAAGAAACCGCGTGTCTGTTCCTCCGGGCACCGCAGCCGCAGCCGGTCGAGGCCCCGGGCGCGGTAAAACTGCACCGCCTGTCCCAGCGGCGGAATGCCGTAGTTTTTCCCCCGCATGGTGGGCTCCAGATAATAGTAGCCGATCCAGCCTGCGTCGCTCGCTTTGTCCGGCAGCAGCTGCACCGCGCCCACCGGCTCATTTTCAAACCACACGGCGATGCGCCTGCCGCCCTCCGGAACACCGAAACGTGCCGCTGTGGCCTCATCCATGTCCTTGTAATACTGTCCGCCGCTCATCATCCGCTTGTCCCGCCACCACGTCTGCTTGGCAAAGGTGGACAATCCCGCCTCCACCTGATGGCTGTTGTCATTCATATATACCACGCGGATCTCGTCACCGTCGATCTCCAGCAAAGAAACGGCCGTGTTGTCGCCGTGGGGCGTCTCGCCCACCTCAGACAGCGGCAGGCCGTTAAGCGTGCCCAGTACCATCCGCATGGCTGCGCCGTGGCTGAACACGGCGATAGTCTTACCGTCGTTCTCCGCCGCCACACGCTTCAGCGCGGGGATATAGCGGTCCAGCACCTGCTGCGCCGTTTCGCTGCCGGCCACATGGAATTTATCCAGCCGGCGGTTAAAATAGAGCATCTGCTCGGGATAGGCAGTGGTCAGTTCCTGCCATGTATGTCCCTCCCAGCAGCCCATATGGATCTCGCGGAAGGCCGGCTCCAGATGCAGCTCCAGTCCCTTCGGCTCATAGATCGCCCGGGCCGTGGTGCGGGCGCGGAACAGATCGCTGCTGTATACGGCGTCAATTTTCACCGCATCAAACCGCTTTTTCAGCACCCGCAGCTGCTCATACCCCCGGTCGGTGATCAGGCCGTTATATTGTCCGTGGGCAATGCGGTAAAGATTGCCCTCCGCCTCGGCATGGCGGATCAGATATACAGCGGTCACAGCACGTTCACCCACGCTTTCATTTCTTTTATGGCCTTGTCCACATCGCCGCCGTATTGCAGCGTGTAGTCCACCACCATGGCGCCGTGACCCAGATCGTCGAAAGCAGGCAGCGCATTCTGTCCATCGCAGTCCGGCAGCAGCAAAAAGGCATCTGCCGCCCGTTTGCGCACCTCTTTGATATCCAGACTGTATCCGGTCTCCACCACAAGTCCCGCGCCTCTGCGGCCCAGCTGCTGGGCCAATGCCGCATACAGCGGGCGATCCCCTGCGATCAGATTCTGCACATCGCCGGAGGTCTCATTCGCCGTGCGCACCACGGCGAACACCCCTTTGTCCGTCTCCTGCGGCACACAGTCGCCGCCCACATAGGGCATCACCGTCAGCGCATCGCCCATCATGGGACTTGTCAGCCACAGCTCCGGCCGGGTAGTGCGGCAGTCCACAATACTGTATAGCCCTCTGGCTGCGGCGGCGCTGACGAGATTGCTCAGCACATCGGCGCCCATCATCCCATAGCACAGATAATGCTCCGCACTGATCACCACGGCGGGCAATTTATCCTGCGCCGCGTCCATCGCCTGGCAGGCGTGAAAGCGCAGTGTCTCGGCATTGGCCATCATCCCCGGGCCAAACATTTCTTCAAAATTTTTCAAAATCTTGGGCGAAATCTTTTCGATCTCCGGCGCAAGGCCCAAAGCCACCGGCGTTTTCTTCTCCCGGATGGCAGACTGCAATTTTTCGGCGGACATAACGCACTCCTTTTTTCGCAAAATTTCTTAATCAGTTTATTGTACCATTTCGTACTCTTTTTGGCAAGTATGTTGCCCCCAAACAGACGTTAAAGCATGTCAAAATGCACCGTATTTTTTGTCGCTTTCCCGGGCAAACTGACAGCGGATGCAAATTGGAAAGCACCAATTTTTTTAAAGGAGTGACACCTTCATGAAGCTGACTTCATTTATCTGCGGGCTGTGCGTCGGCGTGGTGGCAGGCGCTACAGTGGATCGCATGTCCTCGGACCGCAAGGCCCGCCGCGCCGTCAAAAACACCGTGGAGCGGATGGGAAAAGCCATGGACAGCGCATTTGAAGATGTGAAAAGCTGTCTGCGCTGAAAAAATGCCGCATGGGATTCCCCGTGCGGCATTTTTTAATTCAACCGTCAGATATTGACGCTGCTGTGCTCCTCCAGATCCAGCTTGCTCAGTTCGGTGCAGCGGTCATATTCCACTTTCATCACGGCAGACACAGTGTGGCGGCCATAGTCATCCAGCTTTGCATACTGCGTCAGCAGCTTTTCAGTATCATCCGTCAGGTAAAATGCGGCGTCGTCGCCCAGCGCCTTGATGCCCAGCACCCGGCACAGGCGCAGCACCGTGTCAAAGCTGGAGCCGCCCACGCCGTTATGCAGCGCACTGTTCACCGTGGAGAGCGGTACGCCTACGGCAAACGCAAACTGGCGCACACTTTTATACTGCTTATCGATCTCTTCACGGATGATTTTTGTCAAATTGTCCATGATCTCCCATCCTTTTTCTGTGTTTTCGGTTGTGCAGTTTTCGATTTTAGGCAAGAATATTATAGCACAATTCGTCTTTTTAGCAAGATATAAAATGGAATTTAATACCTTTACTCGTTTGCAAAAGTAAATTCCAGTCAGAGGTGGAAATTACTCTTACAAATTAGAGACTGGAATTTTGTTGTTCGACCTTTTCGTAAATGGTAGCCAACGGGTTGTGTCGAATCAGAACTTCGCAATGATTCTCCTTCAGAAATCGTTTTTCTACAGAAACACAATCATTCCCTGTATGAGAAAAGAATTCACACATACCACATTTCCAAAAAAATCGAACTGAGAGCTTTCAGGGGTGGAATTTATCTTTACAAAAAGTAAACAGCAATTTCACCTCTGGGAGTCTTTTGCCTTTTTCCCGATTTCTCGCCTTATGCTATTGGTTTTAACACATTTTACGCCATTGTAAAGAGATTTTTCCCATATTTGCAAGAATAACTTCCGGTTTTGATGACTCACTATGGAAATCAGTCTTACAAACTGGAATTTGAATTTCTATAAATTATGACCTCTTAACAGAGGTTATAGGTTATCAAT
>ERZ773235.2217-NODE-2217-length-17121-cov-8.868628_pt1 | contig 17121 bp, 13 predicted proteins | sample MGYA00580522_ERZ773235 | MGnify/ENA primary metagenome ERZ773235 (study PRJEB29015, sample SAMEA2737797) | human gut metagenome | biome: human gut; feature: human-associated habitat; material: faeces | place: China | collected 2012 ...
CTTGAAATTATCTATAGCTCAATTATAGACAAACTCACAGTATTTTTCAAACAAATAAATTATAACCATAAATGCTCTAAATTTTTAGATGATTTGAATATGTCTTAAATCCGCGATATCACAAGCTTTCCATCCTGCACATCAACCCTGACCTTATTAGACTCTATCCCCGCTGCCTCAAGCATCTCATCAGTGAGTTTTATCCTGTGCGCCTTGTCCAATACCGTATATTCCATTGCAGGGTGTTTCTTCAATTTCTCCGTGCTTACCTTTCCGTCAGATATAAGCACTGTGCGGTCTACACGACCTGCAAGTGCCATATCGTGTGTCACTATGATGATGGTTATACCAAGCTCTTTGTTCAGCTTATGAAACAGCTCATAGATTGTATCAGCAGTCCTTGTATCCACGGCTCCGGTCGGCTCATCCGCAAGCAGTATGTCCGGCTTATTTGCCAGTGCCACCGCTATCGCTGCGCGCTGCTGCTCTCCTCCCGATAGCTGAGCCGGAAGCTTATCCTTATGCTCCTGTAATCCCACTGCATTTAACAGTTTAAGGGCATAGCTTTTATTATTATCCTTGCGTTTTTTTATAATTTCTCCGTGTTTTAAATTATCGGTATTACCTGCATTTTCAAACATCATCACTGCCTCGACATTCTGCAGCACAGTCAGGTATGGGAACAGATTTTTAGCACTTTTCTGCCACACAAAGCCCACCTTGTCCCTGCGGTATCTCACCATTTCGGCTTCTGAATATGTGGAAATGTCTTTTCCGTCAATAGTGAGTACTCCCGCCGTTGGTGTTTCCAGTCCTCCTATCATATTTAAAAGGGTGGATTTTCCACTGCCGGATTTTCCTATTACCGCAAGCATCTCCCCTGTTTCCACCGTCAGGTCAAGCCCCTCCAGTGCCATCACCTTTTTATCGTCTGTCTCATATATTTTTACCAGTCCATCGCAGTTTATCATCTGGTTTTTCCCCCTTTTAATTTAAATTACTATGCCGTCACTAAGCTCAAACACTTCATCTCCCAGCTCCATCAGGTTCGGATCATGCGTGGTCATAACTATTGTGATGTCCTCATCGTCTATCAACTCACGGAACAATCGCATGACTTCAAATCCAGAAGCGGTATCAAGTGCTCCTGTCGGCTCATCCGCAAAGACCACCTTCGGGCGATGAACCACAGCGCGCGCTATCGCAACTCTCTGCTGCTCACCTCCAGATAACTGATCCGGCATATGATCCATGCGCTTTGAGAGTCCGACACGCTCCAGCAGCTCTGATACTCTGTCATGCGTATTCTCATTTATCACATCGTTTTTTGCATCTCCAATGTCATTATCCATATCAGTCAAATTCTTCCGTATCTGACGTTTATTTTTCGCAAGTCTAAGGGCAAATTCCACATTCTCATATGCCGTCATCGTGGGAATTAGTGCTATAGACTGGAATACAAATCCCATCTCATACCGCCTTAGCATTTCCCGGTCTTTCTCGGTCATCTGCTCGAGATTTTTATCCAGAAACTGCACACTTCCCTCTGTCGGCATATCAAGCGCACTAAGGATATTAAGAAGTGTGGTCTTTCCGGAGCCGGAACGCCCTTTTAAGATGGCAAGTGTTCCTTTTTTTATCTCCATGGATACTCCGTCAAGTGCGTGGACTGTTGTACCATCTCCCGCCTTGAAATATCTTTTTATATTTTGAGCAATTATCGCATTTTCCATATGTCACGACCTCATTTACCATGCTATAAAAACCTTCTACCGACTACCACAAAATCATTTTTATCTGCTAACTATCTTCTCCAAGCCTTAGTGCCTGTGCTATCTTCATACTCTTAAGCAGTCTGCTGATAACCACATAGCATACGGCTACAGCCACGAAAAGTACTCCTGCAAGCTCCAGCATATCAGATTGATAAATATATACATTTACTCCGATATTGTGTTTCTGCGGCAGATATATGATCGATATGAGCCTTACAAACATCGCTGTTGCAGTTATACCTATGCCTGCTCCCGCAAGAAGCGGCAGAAATGATAAAAATATCTGCTCGTTTAAAAGCATTGCTTTTACCTCTCTCATTCTCATTCCCATTGCGCGGTATATACCAAACTGCAGCTCCCTCTGTTTTAGTGTCATAACCCAATACAGCAAAAATCCTACTGAGCACACTATCAGTGAAAGTATAAAACTTAATGTAAACATACCGTTTGTGATCTGCACTGTGGCTGAGTTTTTATTCTCGTCTATAAGCTGCTGCGCGGATGTTATATTCCTGTATATTTCACTCTGTACTTTTTCACTTTGAGTGTCTGTTAAATTGTCTGCTGTACTGTCTGAATTTTCACTGTTCTCACCGCCCAGATATCCCACAATATCATCCACCGTTTTTCCTTTTGACAGGTTCATCCACACACTGTACGGTGTCATGCCGAACTTTTCCACAACCGTAGCATAATTTGCAACGATCAGGTATTTCTCCTGCTCGGTCACATTTTTGTCTGCATCTGTCTCATAGGTGTAACGCTCGTAGCCCGGAAAACCTTTTACTATGGCACATACCTTTACATTCTCGGATGCGTAGATCTGATCTTCATCGACAGCCTCCGGTACATACCTTGAGTAATTTAAGCTGTCACCAACTTTAAGTCCCAGATCTTTTGCCAGATTTGACGAAATGATGACTCCGTCCGGCTCTTTTGCCAGCTCATTCAGGTAATTGAACCAGTGCGCGTCATTAATATCATCATTTTGGTCACTCTGCAATTTCGCAGTCTCACCGAATTCTTTTGTGTTTATCGCCATAAGATATGCATCCGAAACCGAACCACTGCCTGCGGAAATGTCTACCCTCTCGTCCTCAAGCACACGCGTGACACCGTCACAGATGCCCTCATTTTTGAGCGACTCGTATTTACCGAAATCAGGCTCGTCATACATCCAGTTTACAGAGCCATTTTTATTGTACTGTATCCTGAGTCTGAAATCCTCGTTGTATATCGCATCACAGCCCACATTGTAGACGATACGCTGCTCCATATTGCTGTTCATGGTGCGCGCCATATTCGCGTCAAAAATACCACCAGCCACTGTCATGATAAGAAATACTGCCAGAAATCCCTGATTGTATCTGGTTCGTTTTAGCTGTAAAAATGATGCATACATTGCCGGAGAAAAATGCTTTTTAAAGAGCCTGTCCACAAGCAGAATAATAAGTCCGGTAAGTCTTACGCACAAAAGTGCCGCTGCAAATATAAAAAGCGAATTGTCCAGTATCATGACAGGATCTATGCTCCTGTTTTCAAGAACAGATATCGCAAGCGTACTCTTCTGCTTGTTGTAATTGTAAAGCAGATATGCTGACAGAGCCAAAAGTATAACGTCTATAAAGCATTTCTCCCAAAGAGGCTTTTTCTTTGATATTCGTTCCCTACTGCTGCGCTCTGATATGGCATCCTTTGATTTTTTCCACACCGGAACTGTAATAAACAGTACCATGATAACTGCTGCTGCCACCGCATAGACAAGCATCTGCCATACAAATTTGTAAGTGCTTATATCCTTTGCCGTAAATCTTAAAAATCCGTCTGTAGATGCGGCAGCCCGGCACATTATATATCCGAGTACTATTCCGAGTACACAGCCCGCAAACGCTATTATTCCCGACTGCTGTAAGTACAAAATAAATACCTGTAATTTTGTCGCACCGCGGCTTCTTAAAACAAGTATGTCATTTTGCTCGAGCGAAAGTATCTGTACAGATATCATTCTTATAAATAAAATCAAAAGCACAAGACACGGCAGCTCCAACGCCCAAAGCATCAGCTTTATCGTCTTCTGCTGTGTAAAAAAGCGCTCCAGCGTATCACGGATGTTGTCATTGTAGAGCTTGTCAGCATCCTTAAACTGCTCCATATACCCATCATAAAGTGAGGCATTTTCCGTGTTGATCTGCGTATAATCCAGCATGAGAAAATCACTGTAGCTGATATTGTCCTCACTGTAATACTGCATCATTTCGTCAAAAACATCCTGCGAAACAAACATCACATCGCCCATATCCGAAAGCGTCTTGGCCCAATATGGATTGTTTATATCTTTTTCACAGCAGATCTGTGATATGACGAAAGAAATTTCCTTTTTCCCACTGCCATCAGGTACATGTAAATAGATTTTTTCACCTGCTACAAGTCCGTAGTGATCCATTGTCTTTTCGCTTATACAGCATTCGAATGTGGCTGTGCCAGTCTGAGATTTTACAACATCCGCGTACTCCGAAAGTCCCGGCAGATATCCTATTGTAAAATAATTGTTAGGTCCTCCAAACTCTGTATCCGCGCGTCCTCCTGGGAGTGTGATAAGCTGCTGTGAGGAAACCTTGTTTATATCCACATATTCAGTCCACTTCTGCTCGTATCCTGACAGCTTATCAAGTACTGACTGCGAATCAGGATAATCTGCCACCGCATATGTTCCCTCGCGGCTCATCTGTGCAGGAAACTCATTCTGCTGTGTGGCATGATCCGTAAAAAGTCTGTCGAGTATCTGATTTCCCGCACCCTTTTCAAACATAGAGTGGCACACAAAAAGTGCTATAAACAAAGCCACTCCCATAAGCAGACACAAATTTAACCATTTTCTGTTTTTTAATTTATTAATTACGAAGCCAAACATATTTCATCGCCCTCATCAATACCGTAAAGCACAAATGTATTGCTGCCTGATGTATAATCGCCCAATATTACCGGCTGCTTTACCACGCTGTCCCCATCAATTTTCCACACATAGTATGATATATCATCCTTGTCCATCGGATTGACCTGCTTGTGTATGATCGAAGTCGGCACCACTACCACCTTTTTAAAAGAAACATAAGAAAACTTTACAGCAGATGCCCTGGTCAGATCATCCGGTATTCCATTGTCAAGTTTTATATAAAATGCTGCATTTCCATATCCTGAATCTGTGTTTCCGGTAATATGCACACCTTTATCATCCTGATTTATATATCCCCTTTGAGCTTGCCTGCCGTAACCGGCAAAACCGATACAGTTTCCGTAGATTGTTGTACCGTCCAGCTCAAGTGATACGCGCTCTCCCACATCTGCTATATTGTCCGTATATACTTTATAGTTATTGCTATCCTTTACCAGGACCTGCAGTACGTCCGTGGAATTTCCGGTTATCTGCAGGATATCTGAGCCTTCCTCCACATTATCTCCTGCCTTGACACTCACCTTTGAAACTTTTCCGTCATTTTTGGCATATACTGAAATATTTCCTTTGCCGTCATTTCCTGCGCTTATGCTGTCATATGCTGACTGTAGCCGGGAAAGCTGATAGGTGTGGTCTACACCGGCAAGTTTTTTCTGCAGATCAAGCAGCTGTAAGTTCAATTTCAACTGCTGCTCTTCATATGCTGTATCCGGCTTTTCAGCCTGTTTGTTATTTTCTTCTGCGCTGCTACCACCTTCAGATAAATCTTTTACCTGTTTATCGTAATCTGCGATCTTGTGCGCATAGGATTCATTCTCCGAGTCGATCTCATTTTTTGCCTCTGTTATGGCAGCTTTGCCCTCTCCGGTATCCACCACGTAAAGCAGCATCCCATTTTCTACCGTATCGTCCTGCTTCACATTGACCGATACGATCTGCCCTTCATAATCACAGGTTTCGGTTATCGTCCCTGCGTCAGATCTGCTGTAGCTCACACCGTAGTTTGCTATATCAAAGTCAGACCTTGTTACCGTATATTTGCTGTACCTTGTCGGAACCTGATCTGTAGAATTATAGTAGACCAGCTCCCCCTCTTTTAAGCCCTCTGTGACCTGTGTATAGTTTTCATCATACTCACCTGTTGTTATGATGCGTTTCTCGCGGCCGCCCTCATCATTTTTCACATAGACATATCTGGTATCGCCATCCTTATAGATGGAATCTTTTCCCACGACAAGTGCCTGATTTGCTTTTGTCTTTTCAAAATATACCGGATACATCTGTCCTGCCGTAAGAAACAGCTTTTCCCTGCTTTCCACGCACACATCCGGATAGCGGTTGTTTATCTTCGAAAGTACCAAAACCTCTGATGTATATTGAGACTCGGTGACATCATATTTTTCGCCATCGACTATCACATATTTCTTGTCATAATCGCTGTATTTGTACTCATTTATGGCTGTATCTTTTATATCCAGCACAAGGTCATCCGTATCGGAGACAATGACTATATTCTCGTATGCCGCAGCAGACCTTCCACCTGTCAGCTTCTTAGTGTAAGTGACAAGACCGCTGTGGGCTGCCTTAAGCGTTCCATCATCAACGATCTGCTGATATAAAGCCATCTGCTCATTGATCTTTTGCACGCGGTATTCGTGAAGCTGCTTATCGTACCGTTCATTTTCCTGTTCTGTGGCTATCAGTGTGTTGTTCTCCTGCTCTGCTGCCTGACTCTCCCATAATTTGATCTGCGTATCCGAGATCTGCGCGGATATCTCATATGTCTCATTCTCATGCGCCAGCGCATCCTTACATTCCTGCAACTGTTTTTTTGCCTCATCCACATCACAGACTGCAAGCACATCCCCCGCATTTACTGTATCTCCCGGCTCCACATATATCTGTGAAATATTGACATTGGCACTGTAGTAATTGCAGTAATCCCTTGGAACTGCGGTAGCCATCAGCACATGCATTGAGCCGATCGTACCGTATTCCACAGGTCTATAGGCTTCATTTAACGCTACAGGTTCTTCAAGCTTTGGTATGCTGCTTTCTGTCATTTTTCCACAGCCGCCTGCCACAAACGATACACATATCCCCAGTACTGCCAGTTTTTTTATTGATAAAAGGTTTCTGTTCTTCACTGCAAAACCACCTCATCCCCGCTTTTAAGTCCTTCTGTGATGATCCGGTAGTCTCCCACCTGATCTCCGGCACTTATCCATACCGCCTGTCTGTATCCATTCTCATCCAGTGTGTATACAAAATACCTGCCATCCTTCTCATGTACTGCGTCCTTTTGCACATACACAGCATTTTCTATAGCAGGGCGCGTCACTTCCATGGAAAATATCTGTGCATCCGATACTGCCGACATGTCCGATACCGGTTCAAAAACAACCTTTTTATCGTCCACCTCTTTTACCTTAAGTTCAAACTCTATATCAGATGCTGTTGCCGTGTATACATCACCTACATTAAAGTCATAACCTTCCGGTCTGTCAGCCTCGTAATTGCCGTTTCCGCTGATTTCTGTTATAAGATTGCTGCCCGGTTCAAAAACTCCCGCCAAAAGCGAATTGTTCATTGCTGTGATCGTGCCATCCTCGGATGCCGTGATCTGATATCTCGACAGTTTTTCCTCTGCCTCATCAAGATAAAGCTGTGCAACCTCTGTATCCTTATCAAGCTGGGCAATATCGCTTGAATAATCCTGAGTATCATCGATTTTCATAATAGCCCTGTAGTGCTCTGCCAGAAGCTTATTCTGACTGATCTGCCCGCTGTAGTCCTCAATCTTTTTCTGTATCTCCCCGGATTTAAAAGCCACCAGTATATCGCCCTTTTTCACATGATCACCCACTGCCACATTTACCTTTTCGAGCGTAAGCTCCGTGTTTGTCGCACCATAGGAAAACCTAGTATAGCCCTGCGCGCTCAGACTGATGGTAGTCTGAGGTGTGAGTGAACCGCTCTGTACCGTAACTGTCTGGTATGATATTTTCTCGTAGGAAGCTCTGTCCGTCTGTGCAAGCTCCTTTTGTGCCACCCCACATCCTGAAAATAAAATAGAGGTAATTGCAGCGGTAAGTGTCAAACGCCCTATATATTTTTTCTTTTTATTAATCATATATTTTCCACATCTTTTCCATCAAAATATGAACCCGATCCATTAGCTAAATTTTATATGAGTTCATCAATCCTTATGATCGTGCCATCTATAGCGTTTACAAAGATAGCATTTTGCTCATTGGAGTCTACCATACGTGACAGTACCCACGCCGGAACATAGCTGTATTTTCCCTGTTCACTGTCACTTCTTATCTTCAAATAACTAAGCTGCAGCTTATTGAATGTTGCCGCGGTATCATATTTATCAGGATTTTCCGTAATCTCCGCCTTGATGATCTGCTCTATATTTTTCAGAGAAATAAGCTCCACATCCTTATAGATCTGTGTTACATTTACCGGATATTCCAACTGCACATCGATTATTCCATCATCCGTGACTGTAAGAAGTGTACTGTCAGGCAGTGTAACATCATCTATATCACTATCATTTGCTTCATACACCGACAAATAGGTATCCATATCAAATCCATCCTTAAATGTGATGCCGTCTATGCCGGTCGCGTATGAATAAATATATCCCCACGCTGCTGTCTGATAGTCATTTTCCTTTTCGCTGTCAATATTAAAACCTATCCAGCTGCACTCACATTCACCTCGTTCCACCAGATCCTGCATTCCCAATTTACTAAGGAAATTCCCGGCTTCTTTTTTGGCTGATGCGGCAGATTTACTGCCCTCATTTGAGGTCTCGTCTGCCTTATCCTTTAGATCATCATCCTGAAAAGTCTGCGTTATGGTATCATAGTCCTCATTCCTTAAAGATGGTGGACCGTAATCTGTCCCGGACTGATGCAAGGCGTAAGCATGTACCTTGTGAGCCTCAAACTCCACCTCACAGAACACATCACCCTTGTAGCCTGCAAATACTTCACAGTTTTCGAGATCCTTTGCCACGGTATAAGTAGTCTTTGCCGTTTCAAGCTTATCCCTGTATTCAGCCAGCCGCTGTTCCAACCACTCCCTGTAAGTATCATCCTGTTCTTTCTGCCAGTACTCTATGACCTCATTCAATTCGTCAACAGTATAATGATCCGGATCGTGATAATAGTACTCGTTCCCACCAAAATATAAATCCAGAAAACGCTTTTTGTAATCAGCATCTATCTTTACATTTTCCACCTCAACAACCGACATGTTATCGAAGTCCGGAACTACAATATTTGCATATACATATACTGTTTTCTCGCCATTACCGGTCTGTATGGTAAAGTTTTCATTCCAGCCGGAGTCTGCCTTTATATCAGCTAAGGCAGACATATTTTTTGTCTCTTTACTTTCGCTCTCATTCCCATAATCTACTTTTTTGCCGGCACAGCCTGTGAATGATGTGAGGACAAGTGCCTCGATGAGTGTCATAATCGCTGCAAATATTCTTGTATGTTTTCTCATATGCCAATCCTCCCTGATATGTCACATTTTTTCTACAACATAATTATTCCTGTGAAAGTACGGTCCGATGTAAACATTCTGTATCTTAACTCAGATCGTCCGGATGTATCACACTTCCGTCAATCGCGTTGATAAATACAGGGCATGCATTTGTAGTGTCTTTCTGCAGCAATTCCAGACTCCATGCCGGAATATAACTGTATTTTTGCATATCAGTCCGGTTGTTTACCCTTATGTATGCAAGTTTTAGAGTATAATATTTTACATTTGTATCCAGTACATATTCATCAGCATTGTTTTTAAGTTCATCCCGGGCAATATCAAATATATTTTCCAAAGGAAGCATTTCTACATTTTCCTGTTTTCTTACTATACTTACCGGGCAGTCTATAAAGAAAGTACCTATACCATATTTATCAATATAAAAATTGTAGAATTCATTATCAAAAGTATCCTCTATACTATCACCATATTTCATATTGTATCCGCTGTAATCCATCGGGTTTAAAGCATCATCAAATAATATTTTGCCAACTCCGATATTGTAGTAAAATCTATAACCACTTACACACTCATGTATATCATCTTCCTGATACACCTGATTGGCTCTTTCGTTATATCCACTCCATTTCAGCTGCGAACTCTCAGTCTGCGGGATGGATGAAAAACCTGTCTCTTTCAAAAAGCTGTCTATCATATTCCCCGCTTCTTCTATTGTGATACCCGATTCATTTTCCTCCTGCGCGATTTCCTCTCCCGATGTATCCTGTGAATCCGTGATATCATTTACCGTATCATATTCCATGAGTGAATCCGGTCCAAAGTATTGCTGCACATATCCATCGTTAAATATATTACTCCACTCATATTCATTACTTCCTGCCTTTTTGGTATATCCTTCAATCGGACCTGCGCCAATTCCCGACAGCCATTTATTTTCATCACCATCTGCAACAAAATTCACGTTATACCAGGTGTTTCCTTTTTTCCCTACAAACTCATCACATGAATCATACTCTGTAGCTATAGTCCATTCATCCCCGGCATTTTCCAGATAATGCGTATATTCCTTCAAAAACTCAGCTCTGTTTCCTGTGCCAGATGTATCAGTTGGTGTTGTTGAGGAATTTATGGAATCAATAAGATTTTGAAGCTGTGTTTTTGTCCAATGTTCTTTATCATAGTAATAAATCTGCGACTCTCCAAAGTATGCCTTCAATACCTTTTCCTTGAGCTTTGCAGTATAAGGTATCTTTTCCACTTCAACTACTGACATTGTCTTACAATCAGGCAGTTCCACTTTTGCACTTATATCTATATTTACATTTCCAATTTCTGTCTGCACGGAAAACTCATCGCTGTAGGTCTCATCTGTACTAAAATCCTTTACATTGCATACAGCACTTTTTGTCAATTTTTCTGTATCAGTGCCATAATCTACCTTTTTATCTACACAGCCTGCCAGTGATGTGAGGACAAGTGCCTCGATGAGTGTCATAATTGCTGCAAATAATCTCATATTTCGTGAAGACATGTTACCCCTTTTATCCATATGTAGCTCTCCTCCCTTTTTTTCTTTCCCGGTGACTATTCAGAATAGTTATCTTCCATGTTGTTATAATGAGTATATATGTCAGTTGTAAACTTTTTGTATCATACATTGCATTTTTATTATAAAAACCCGGTCTGCACATACTTATGCAAACCGGGTCTATATCACTTCTCATGAATCGCATATACATATTCATTTTCCTGTAAAAACTGCAGCACCTCATAGCTTTCATTATTTTTTTGCTCCACTGCTGTTGTCTCGGATATCAGGTTAAGCTTTGAAAAATCTATCCCGCTGTAGTCAAAATATCCTTTGTAAGCAGACAAATCATTTTCTGCCTGTGATTCATCATCTGCCTGCAAAACCTCTTTATATTCACTCATATCACTAATATCCTTCATATGTGCTTTTGCCATAATGATTGTCCCATCCTCAAGCATCCAGATTGTATGATTTTGTGTACCATCATACTTCTCAAACCTGATTATCCAGTAATATGCCGTATATGTGTTAAAGGTATTATCCGATGCCTTTTTCGCTGCTGCCTCCCACGTATACCAGTTAGAGTAGTCAGGTGAAAGATTTACAGGATAGAGCTTTTCGTCATAAAGCTTTTCCATGCTTTTTCTGCATGCGGCAACTGCCTGATAATCCTGCTCATCCATCTCATAAGAGGCGGCGTCATCTGTCGTGCTGTCCCACTGCCCATCTATGAGCGAGAGCTTCTCTGACAATTTCAGATTGACAGATGCTTCCTTTGCCATTACAGAGCCTGAAGGCAGATAGCTTTTAGGGACCTTCGCCACATGATCATGTTCACTTTTCTGGTTTGCCTCAAGCACTATGCCAGGCACCATGATGCCTGCTATTACTATACAGATTACTGCAACAGACATTATTATTAATTTGAAGCTGTCTTTTTTCATATCTTCCTTTAAATCTTACGAATTTACCATTTTTTTATCTATATTGCGTTCAGATTACCACGGCAGCAAAATCCTCATCGTTGTTCCGCATCCGGGTTTACTTTCCACTGAAAGTACTGCATTATGGTGCTCTAAAATGATTGCCACAAGCGACATTCCGATTCCGGCACCGCCCTCTTTTCTGGCTCTTGATTTGTCTGCCATATAAAACTCATCACAAATTCTTTCTGCCTGTTCCTTAGTCATTCCGATTCCGTGATCGATTATGCAGATTTCATATGCCGTCATACATTTCCCATCATCTGCTGATTCGGCTTCGCCTATATCCGTTTTATCTTTAAGTATATTACAAGCCCTATTGTCCACAAATTTTCCTGTAACCTCAACCTGCTGACCTTCTTCTGATGCTTTCCTTGCATTATCCATCAGATTGACAAGTGCTGTAACCAGAAGCTCTCTATTCACGATCAGCACAGTATCCTCTATCTCTGTTTCTATAGTAAGATGTCTGTTTTCGTATGCAGGCTCAACAACCTTTACCACCTCTGCACAAAGATCTGCCATATGAACCCGCGCTTTTTCAATATCATGCCGGCGCAGATATATCAACTCAAAAAGCTTCTGCGACATGCTCTCCAGACGTTTTCCCTCCGAAAAGATATATCCAAGCGCCATCATCTGTTCCTCTCTCGGAAGCTCCATTGAACGCATCGTGTCTGCATATCCAATAATTGACGTCATAGGGGTTTTTATCTCGTGGGTAAAATCCGCTACAAACTGCTCACGCCTGTGCACCATATCGTTAAGCTCGTCTACATGATCCGATACTGCCTGCGCCATGATATTAAATTTCTGCGCAAGAAGCCCTATCTCATCATGACTTTTTACGTTTACCCTTGTGGCATAATCCCCCTGCGCTATTTCCTCGCTGACATGGTTAAGCTTCTCGAGCGGCTTTGTCATGTACCTGCTGATAAAATACATTGCTGCCGACTCTGCAATCAATATGACTATTATTATCAGCCTGAAATAGTTTATCTGCTCATCAAGCAGTGTATACGCCTCTGATGCATCGCATTTACTTACTATCCAGAGATTTTTTTCATCTATCACACTCTGCGAAGTAACATAGATATAGTGCTTTTGGGATTCTTCTTTAATCACATAGTTTTTGTTTCCTGTTGTGAGATTTTTGAAAAGTGTATCACCTATCCTTGCATCACTTTTATCATCTGTATATACTTTTTCACCATCAAAATATATATAGAAAAATGAATCCCTTGAGCGCACACTGCTGCTTACACGGCTTCCGATCTGCGGAAGTTGCGCGGCTATTGATGATGCGGAAATGCTGCTCTTTTCTGCATTGCTGTTATCTGCATTATTGTTATCTGTATTATTGTTCGAAGTTTCAGAATTATCTGAAACTGAATTTAAAAGCTGCAAAAGCTCATACTCCACAGAGGACTGTACCAGATTATTCTGCACAATAGCATTTTTTAGCTGTGTCTGCTTCGCCAGCTCAAAATTCTTGTGTATCATGAGGTATCCCACCAGCCCCAGTCCAAGTGAAAGCAGTATTAAGTTTGTGAACAATACCTTGTACCTGAATTTCATTTATCCCTCTTTTTGTATATTACGCTTACCCATATTTAATGGTCTTTAGTTTTCTGTTCTTCCAACCTGTATCCTGCCTTAAATACGGTTTTTAGGCTGTCTCCTATATCAAGCTTTTTGCGCAGTCTCTGTATGTGAAGATCGAGAGTCCTCGACTCGACAGAGTACTCACTTCCCCATATTTCTTCATATATCTTTTCTCTGAAAAGTGTGATATTTTTATTGCGCATCAAAAGCTCAAGCAGCTCAAATTCCTTTGGTGTAAGCTCTATATGCTTCCCTGCCTTTGATACATTCTGGTTTTTCGTATCGATAGCTATATCCTTAAAGGTAAGCTGCTGCTCCATCTTATTATAACGTCTTAGCACTATATTTACCCGGGCTAAAAGCTCAACAATCTCAAATGGCTTTACCATATAGTCCTCGGCACCGGACGTGAGACCTCTTAGCCTGTCATCTAAAGTGGCTTTTGCTGTGAGAAATATCACAGGTATGCCAAGCGGCTTTATGTATTCCATAAGCTCAAAGCCGTTTAACTTCGGCAGCATTACATCAAGTATTATCAGGTCAAAATTTCTCTCCTCCAGAATATCTGCTGCCTCCATACCATCAAAGGCACAGGTGCAGCTATAGCCTGCTTTCATGAGATTTAATCTGATGAGGTCCGATATCGGTTTTTCGTCTTCCACTATAAGTATTTCTATCATGATGTTCCTTCTAAAATTTTATGTTCTTTATATAAATCTTTGCATATTCTTCTTTTGCTGTCAATCCTAAGGAGCATGTATCAGCCAGGATTATGCATTGCTTTTTCTATATTAACAGATACTTGTATCTAAAATGTATCAGGCGCAAGCAATTACATACGAAAAATCCGCCACGCGCATTCCCCGGCATGACGGATTTTCTTTAATCATATTTTCCTGTAACCTCTTATTTTAAAAAATGACATATAGTAACCCGCTTATTTAATATCAATCTGACACATCTTCATGGTGATTAGTGCCGCCTCATGACTGTCCGGTGTGACACCTGCACAGCACGATGCATCCACTGAAACCGGCACGTCCGGAAACTGTGCTTTTAGAATAAGTGCATTTGATACAACACATATATCAGTACACAATCCCACAAGCTCAATCTCATCAAAGCTGCGCTCATTCCAGTTCGGCCATCCAAAATTCGGCTTGTCGATACAATCTGCGCCTGCGACATAGAGACCATCAGCTATTTCCCAGCCCTTTGTTCCCTTTATGCAGTGCTTCACAGGAAGCTTCTTTCCTTCCGGTGTATCAAGGTAATCCTCATCATGTGTATCCCTTGTATAAATTATTTCATCACCATTTGCCCTATATTCTTTAATCTTTGCAGCAACATTTCCAACAATCGCCTGAGCTTCCTTTGTGCCAAGTGCTCCGTCTATAAAATCATTCTGCATATCTACAACTATCAATGTCTTCATATTCTGCTCCTTTTCTGTCATATATCCTGTAATTTTTTCATTATATAATAATTTTTTTCACCCCGCAACCAAACCTGCCTTTTGTACTAAAAAAGATGCGCAAAATTATTATAATTTTACGCATCTTTGACATATTTTATATTCTGAATAATTACCTTTATTTCATATACTCAGGTGTCACATTCCTGCCCATGCCCTCAAGCATTTCCTTGTCACTTCTGATTGTGGCACACGCTACTGTCGTAAGCATGTTTCCTGTAATTGTGGCTGATGCTCCAGACTTGAATGCAAGCTCTCCGTCATTTGTAAGCAGCGCCCTTCCGGCACCGAGACGTATGTCAGCCTCTGGATTTATATATCTGAAAAATGACACTGTACGCAGTATATCAGGCTCGTTTATATGCTCAAGCCCCTCAAGTGGAGTGCCTGCAATCGGCATAAGCGCATTAAGCGGAATGGAATCCACTCCTACCTCTGCAAGGCTGACTGCCATATCAAGCCTATCCTCCCAGGTCTCACCCATTCCGATGATACCGCCTGAGCACGCATACATGCCCTCTGCCTTCACCTTTTTAAGCGTCTCAATCTTCATGTCATAGGTGTGTGTGGTGCATATATTTGGGAAATTGCGCTTTGATGTCTCTATATTGTGGTGATAGCTGCTGACACCGGCCTCATGCAGTCTGTGAAGCTGCTCCGCTGAAAGAAAGCCCATTGACGCACATAAATCAATTTTGCACTCTCTGTTCATGGTCTCATATGCATGTATTGCCTTTTCAAATTCCTCACCTGTCAGTGCTTTTCCCGCTGTAACTATCGAGAAACGGTCTACCCCCTCTCTCTCATTCATCCTGCAGGCCTCAAGTATTTTCTCCTCAGGTAAAAAATCATAAACCTCACAATTTGTATGATTATGTGCTGACTGCGCACAGTATTTGCAGTCCTCAGGGCATTTTCCGCTTCTTCCGTTTATTATCGAGCACAAATCTACCTTGTCGCCGATAAACTTCTCCCTGATCATATCTGCGCCCTTACACAGCTCGTCTAAATCACATGTAAGGAAAAATGATAGGTCATCATCCCTTGTGATTCTTCTTCCGTCTATTATCTCCTGTGCCAGTGTTATTGGATCCATTTTAATCTCCTTCGTGTCCTGTATTTCTTCTCTCATTTAATAAGTATCATTATAATACATATCATCCGTTATAATTGTCAACTATAAATTTTTCTTCGGTTAACAATGATAATAAAAAAACAGAAAAACGTCAAGATGTTTTTATATATTTAAACCAGCATAATCAATGTTCCTGCTATGATGAGCACCAGTCCTGTAAAGGATTTAAGAGTCAGCTTTTCCTTAAATACGAAATATGAAAACACGATTGACACAACTATGCTCAGCTTATCTATAGGCACTACGACACTCGCAAGTCCGTCCTGCAGTGCCTTGTAATAGCAAAGCCATGAGCCACCTGTTGCAAGTCCCGAAAGGCAGATAAAGCCAAGCTCTTTTTTCTCTATATGCTTTATGGTGTGCTGTTTTCCTGTGACAAATACCACTATCCAGGCCATGATAAGCACCACTATCGTCCTTATCGCAGTTCCCAGATTAGAATTGATTCCCTCTATGCCGACCTTTCCCAGTATTGAGGTGAAGCTGGCAAAAACAGCAGACAGCACTGCATAAAACAGCCATCCATGAGAACCCCTGGCCTTATTCTGCTCTTCCTGTGATATCTCCTTTTTGGTGATCATCATATACGTTCCAATTGCTATAAGCACCACACATACCAGCCTGAGTACGTTTATCTCCTCTTTAAAAAAGATAAATGCAAGTATAATGGTCAGTATTGTGCTTGATTTATCAATCGGCACCACTCTGTTTACATCGCCAAGCTGGAGTGCTTTAAAATAACAGAGCCATGAGGCTCCGGTAGCGACTCCTGAAAGCATCAGAAATATCCATGTCTTTGCTGACACAGCTGTGATCTGCCCCTGCGCTTTAACCACAAATACCATAATCCATGAAAAAATCAAAACTACAATTGTCCTGATTGCAGTTGCTACGTTTGAATCAGTTTTTTTGATACCACACTTTGCCAGTATTGATGTTATACCCGCAAAAAATGCGGATCCAAATGCATATAATACCCACATATTTTCCTCTGTCTAGCGCCGGTCAACTCCGTTGTCCGGAGTTCGAAACCTCCATTCTTCTAAATACAAAAAAACCGTTCAAGGAACGGCTTCTTTTACACTAATGAGACATCGGGGATTCGAACCCCGGACAACTTGATTAAAAGTCAAGTGCT
>ERZ773235.2220-NODE-2220-length-17112-cov-10.370303_pt1 | contig 17112 bp, 16 predicted proteins | sample MGYA00580522_ERZ773235 | MGnify/ENA primary metagenome ERZ773235 (study PRJEB29015, sample SAMEA2737797) | human gut metagenome | biome: human gut; feature: human-associated habitat; material: faeces | place: China | collected 2012 ...
ATTCCAGGTTCCTGGACGCCGGGCCGACTCGCTTCGGATCGGACGCTACACCAACTTTCTCGACACTACCAGCGGCGGCGGTCGCCAAGCTGATGTGGGCATGGTGGAAGGAGTGGGCGCAAAGAAGTGGGCTAGCGAAGTGTATCGCAAAATAAATGGCTAAAGTGGCTTATCCTTCTTTTTGATTTCGCGGCTTGCAAGGACACTCCTCCATACATGACTCCGGGAATACAAATTCATAATCAGGCCGGAAGTACGATTCCCTGAATTTGGCACAAGCTTCGTAAACGTCTTCGACAATTCTTTTCCCGCTTAAAGCAAGATCTTTAAAATCGTTATCGAAATGGTCTTCATAATGTTCAAGAGATAACAGGTTATGCATTAGCTTGTTACGCAATTTAATCCATTTCTTAACCTCATCAAATATTTCGTTCGAAAACGACTCACTAATGCACTCCACCTTTGCCTTGTGCAGCCTCTCAACACAATTGACCTTGGTCGATATCGCGAGCTGATTACTTCCCTTGCGGCATTTGCCACCCTTAGTGCAATACTTACATTCACGCTTATATTTATCTAGGACGCGAAAGAACCGGTTTTCGAGACATGAATAGATTAGCCATGCCGCTTCGAAATACAGCTCTTCCTCAATTGATTCGTTAATCTTCTTTAGGAAGAAGTCGTGCATAGTCGCCATTTCGCAGCGGAGCTCAAGGGGCTCATCTTGTATCATAATCTCAATCCTTTGCTACAAGCGCGGCGAGAACCTCGGGCATTAGTCTCTTGGCGTAGTCATCGGCAATCTTTTCAAACGGAATGCTCCTGTATCCGAACTCATAATCGCGTCGGCTGTCAATTTCATCATGTCCAAGAGTGGCGGCCATTCGAAGCTTCATCTTAAGTCGTGCGAGAAGGCGCCCGCGCTCATCTACAAGTCTCATATAATCAGAGACTGGAAAACGCCGGTGCGTATCGAGGTGTCCAAACTCATGAAGGATAGCGAAAACACAGTAAAGGAAGCAATCTCTAAAATCCGTGCCGCACGAACATTCTGCAGCCACCTCTCTAGCTTCGGACAGCAAGATATCGTAGGAGACAGCAGTGTTTAAAGTCTTTTTCTCCATTTTCTCAATATCCCGCAAGGGAACGTTTGCGATATATACCACGTCATCATCAGGACTAAACTCGAAAAAAGAGTTCCCGCTGACCTCTTTGCAAACAGCAATGTTCAATTTGAGGCTTTGCACAATCAATTCAGAAAGCTCGAAAGCGGTAATCTGATCTTGGTTAATCACAACACTCACCCACGCAAATAATGACGCTTGACCTCACAACAGATTCCAAACGTGCCGCAAGATGCAGCAACACAGCTACCAATTCAAACAATAATGCTTTTGGATGGACGCATGGTTCGATTATTTTGGCGCACTCTCTATGCATTGAATTCATTCGCCAAATCAGATCTCAAACAACGAACCGTATCGGCTCCTTCTTGCCAAAGCCAGTAAAGCCAATCCATAAACTGGCATCCATCATCAATAACTGCCTTTAGCTCCTCGAGATTAAATACGAACTTGTCGTATTGTACAAAAACGTATGATTTGCTAGGCTCTTTCTCTGGATAACGAGCGAAATCAACGTAGTAACCGCCCTCGCTATCATCACCAATGGTTTTCAAAAGATCTGCAAGTTCAAAATAGGCAGCAGTATCTTTAGTCCAAATGAGCCGTTCATCGTTGACACTAAATGCCGAGTTTAAGGAAGACGCTAGCCTATCGAGGTCGTATATAGTCTTAATGCTAACTGAGTAATCGTCTTTCTCCGTACCTCCTGTATTCGGGGATGCGGAAACGCGCAAATACTCAATATGAGAAAAAACAACCGACACCCCGCGAACATGCAGGTACATGTAGTTGTTTTAATGTTGTTCACGGCCGAATGGGTCTCGTGCATGAACAGTTGATTTGTGACCAGACGCGCAGCCACACGAATCGCAAAAGGCTGCTCTATACTTAGGGCAACTGTTAGAAAGGCTGACCGTGCTCACGATTCACTACGGCGATATGGACGGTGTCATCTACAACACCTCCACGTTTTTTAATAATGTTTACTCTCCTGAGTGGCTTGAAGATGAGCTTGCTCAGCGGATGGTCAAGTCTATCGACGGTGGCGAGGTCTTGGGTCCGAATGCCATTAAGAGCAGAATACTGGGCCTCATTCCCCCAGAGAAGCTTTCTAGCGGTGTGAAGACCCTGTTACTCATGCTGTTCATGCCTGAGCATGTTTACAATGCATCGAATTGCGGGGATAACTGCGCGTACTGGATTTTGAAGATCGCAAAAATCCATGACGTTACAATCAATTTGTATCACCTCATGGATTTTGGAAATCGCAGGTTTACGGCTCGCGTTGCCAACGTCGATCAGATTGTCCACACTATGGATGAGCTCGTTTTGATTGCCGCTGATTGCCTTCGGGGTGATGTTCGATGAGGGGCGAACATCCTGTAGTGGTGAGAAACAACAAAGTTCAAATCAAGCTCCCCATCCGTAGGAATCTTACTATTCTGCAGGGAAAGAGTGCGATGGGGAAAACGACGTTGATCGATCTCGTTTCTCAGTATGAGCAGTTGGGGGAGAGCAGCGGCGTAACGATAAATTGTGATGTCCCTTGCCATGTGCTTTCTGGTAAAAACTCGCAGCGTGATTTGGCGGAGATGGAGAACAGCATTGTTTTCATCGACGAGGATAATGCGTTTATGAAAACGTATGAGTTTGCTCATGCAGCTCGACATAGCAGCAACTATTATGTTTTGGTGGCACGTGAGGCCCTGCCGCAGTTGCCGTATAGCGTTGATGAAATCTATGGATTGCGAAACACGGCAAGACCTTCTTCAAAGTACCCCGCATATGCGCGTGTGCATACCTCTGTTTATCGCATTTTTGGAGATGCCAGTTTTTCTGGCGAACGTCCAGAGCTTGTAATTGTTGAAGATTCTCATTCGGGTTTCGATTTCTTCAGTGCGCTGTGCGCAAAAAGCGGTATTCAGTGCGTGAGCGCTGGGGGTAAGTCGAACATCTATCGCTTGCTTCGTGAATGTAAAGAGTCGGACATTCTTGTTATTGCCGATGGGGCAGCATTTGGACCCGAAATGGCATACGTCGCATCGCTGATGCGGTTCAAGAAAATCCGACTGTTCTTACCGGAGTCGTTTGAGTGGCTTGTTCTCAAGTCTCCTTTATTGCGCGACGCTTCGATTGATAAGCTGCTCGAGCATCCTGCCGAATACATTGAGAGTTCTGAGTTTTTCAGCTGGGAGACTTTTTTCACGCGGGAGCTCGTCGAGAGGACTCGTGGCAGCTACCTGGCATACAGCAAGAGCGGTTTGAATGCGACATATTTGCGGAATCGTGAGCTTGGCATGATTTCGAGCGAATTGCCCGATCTCGGGATTTAGCCCTCGTAGGCGGCGCGGGCGCGCTGACCTCGGTACCCTCCGCGGTCCTGCCGATGGAGTCGTCGTTGAACCAGCGGCGGCCGGCCCGGCCCCCGTCCATCTCGGCGAACAGGGCGCCCATCATCCTGATGGGCGACTTCCTGCTGGGGAACACCTACACCACGTGGCGCATTTCCAGGCTATGCCTATCCATGCGGCAAGCAGGGTAAGCCACACGGGCGCGGGCTGAATGCGCTAGGGGAGCCAGAACTATCTGATGGTGATGGTGGAATTGCGTGCCTATCCCAAGATGCGGTGTTTGATGCTTGAGAGAACCCCTCTGGCGTAGATTCGCTTGGTCTCGGCGTCCTCGTTTCGCTCGATGTTGAGACGCGGGTAGCCGCTCGTATACTCAACATTGGGATTCGCGAGTACGTCGGCATGCATGGAGGGCCAGCGGTGCCACAGACGGTGTAGGGCGTGGGTGCTTCCGTAGGCGGCGCTGAGGTCGCGGGCTTTCATGTAGGAGCTGCCATGGGTGGTGGCGTGTGCATGCGCGGTGCTCACCACGACCCGGTTCATCTCTCGCAGGAGGAACGAGAGCTCCATAGCCTCGGTGAGCAGGTCGCCGTGTTCGCGCATCCTGTCTACCACGGCTTGCAGGTCTGCGCGGCGCACCATGAAGGCGTCCGGAGTGGAGACGCTCGCATCGTATGTCACCTCGGCGAGGCCCGCATAGCCTCCGCCCATGTTGTCCACGAAGTTTCGGTTGGGCGCCACCGGGCACCCGTCGTCCAGAAGCACCGTGCCGGCTTGGGCCACCAGGCCGTCGGGGTAGAAGAGCTTGGGGCAGGCTGCGCCCACCTCCTTGCGGCAGAAGTAGGTTGCGAGGGTCTTTGCGCAGGCGGGGTCGGTGAACTCCACGGCATCCGTGGCGAAGAGGATGAGCTCGCTATCGAGCGCGTCGAGCGCGTGCTCGGCTGCCGCCTTGAGACTCTTGGGGTGCGCGAGCGTGACCGTGCCCGTAATCCCGTCTAGGTACTCGATGGATGCTAAGGCGCGTTCGGTGCGCATAGCGTCTAGGCTCATGACCACGGCGCCCACGCTCATACCGTTGGGCGCGTAGTCCACACGGTAGACGCAGGGGATGTCCGTGGCGTGGGCGGTCGCGGCGATGCCACGGCGGTGGAAGTGCGCGTTGAGCGCCCGCTCGCCGGCGGCGATGGCATAGGGCTTTGACTTCATAACGCCGCCGTTGGTGGAGCCGGCGTGCACACGCCAGTGGTAGAGGACCTCGGGAATGTGGCAGATGCGGCGGGCATGCTCGGCGGCTTTGAGCGAAAGGTCATAGTCCTGCGCACCGGACATCTCGTCGCCCGAAAGCTCCACGTGGTCCAGCACGTATCGGCTCACCATGAGCATGTGCACCACGTAGTTGTACGAGTATAGCAGGTCGCGGTTGAAGTCCGGCTTGAAGCGCGGTGCGTAGCCGGCGGCATCGTCCTTCTCGAAGTTGTCCTCATCGCAATAGAACAGGTCGGCATCGGGGTGCTGGGCCGCGAAAGCCATGTAGCGCTCGAGCACGTAGGGCGAGAGCGTGTCGTCGTGGTCGGCAAAAGCCACGTAGTCGCCCGTGGCGGCGCGAATGCCTATATTGGTATTGCCGGCGATGCCTAAGTTCTCGGGGAAGTCAATGGTCTTGATACGCGGGTCCGTGTAGGTGGCCAGTACTTCCTGCATGCCCTCGTTGTCCGGGCTCGCGTTTACCAGCACGAGCTCCCAGGAGGTATAGGTCTGCGCGAGCACCGAGTCGATCATGTCGCACAGGTAGGGCAGCGGCGTGTTGTACAGCGGGCAGATGATGCTCACGAGCGGGTGGAAGTCTTGGGGTATGGAGCCCTCTGGCAGGGGCTGGGGCTTGGGGTAGCTCGCGTACGCACCGTCGATGCTGGGATTCACCATGTCGAGGTCGCGGCGGATACGCATGCGCTCGCGACGACGCCCGGTCATGGTGTCGAGTGCGCGGCCCTGGTAGGTGAGGGTGAAGTTGGCAGCGGATCCATCGACCTTGATCGAGAGGACGGGGTTGGCTCCTTTGGCCTGGGGCTCCAGGATGAAGAATTCCGCATGCGCGCCGAGGGGCGTGCCGTTCTTGGCGGTAAGGGCAAAGTCCGCGGGATCGGGCAGCGCGTTTCCGCAGCCCTTCAGCTCTGCTCGGTAGACTACCCGGCCTCCATTGGCCTCGAATACTTGGGCGATGGTTGCGGTGATGGACGAAACGGTCATGTGAATATCCGATCTGCAAGCGTGCTAGAAGCGCCGGGGCTACGGTGTGCGCCCGCGACGAGAGGTTTGGTGATTCGGGTCAAATGATAGCAAAGGGGAGCGCGCGCTGGGCTTCCTTGGTATCCTTGTTCAGATACGAATGCGGCGGCGCTCCTTGGTGCGCCCAACCGCCATGTCCCCGAAAGGTCGTTCTGCATGAAATCCGACGCTCGCGCGCTCGTTTCCGTCATCATTCCCGTGTGCAACGTGGAGAAGTACCTCGCCCAGTGCCTGAAAAGCATTCTTTCCCAGACGCACCGCGAGCTCGAGGTCATCTGCCTGAACGATGGCTCTAAGGATGGCTCGCTCGCGATCCTGCGCGAGTTCGAGGCACGCGATCCGCGCGTGGTTGTGGTCGACAAGCCCAACGAGGGCTATGGCGCCACGTGCAACCGAGGCCTGGAGATGGCCCGCGGCGAGTGGGTTTCCATCATCGAGCCGGACGACTGGATCGACCCGGCCATGTACGAACGCATGCTTGCGCGCGCAGCCATGGTGGATGTGCCGGTGGACATCGTCAAGTGCCCGTGGATCGATGTGCACGACTGGGATGACCCTTCAGCGCAGTACGAGCAACAGTGCGTGTTGGCGCACCGCCTGCCCAACACCACGCGTCCCGTGACCCTGACCGACCTGCCCATCATGGTGGAGCAGCACCCCAGCATCTGGAGCGCCATCTACCGTCGCGACTTCCTGAACGAGCGCAGTATTCGCTTCATTCCGTACCCGGGTGCCGGGTGGGCGGACAACCCGTTCCTTATCGAGTCGTTCTGCCAGGCCAAGGCAATCATGACGTTCGACGAGGCGTTCTACCACTACCGCTGCGACCTGCCCGGCGCCACGTACAACCATAAGAAGGACAGCGCGGTCGCCCTGCCGTTCGACCGTTGGTGCGACATGACGGACATCCTGGAGCGATTGCACGTGACCGACCGCGGTATCCTCGAGGCGCACTACATGCGCGGCTTCAATTACATCCACGGCGGAATCGTGGACGATGGCTGGGAGAACCCCATCGTGAAGGACGGTACACGCCGTGTGTTCTCGCGCATGGACACTGAGATTGTGCTGGGGCATCCCAAGCTTTCCCCCAAGCGCAAGCGCTTCTACCTGGAGCAGATGGGCATAGCTGGCCGACGCGTGCCGGTGTGGCCGCGCGTGAAGTACTTCGCGAGCGAGACGCGCTTCTTCGTGAAGAGCAATGGCGTTCGCGGCCTGCTGCGCAAGGTCGGTGGTTTTGCGAACGGCAAGGCGGTCGCCGCCCGTCGAGCCAAGGAGAACGCAAAGGGGTAGGGGTCCTGCTTGTGTTCTCATGAGCGCGCACCCGACTCTCCTGATTGTATGCAGCTCGTCGAGGCAAGAAATCGCGCAAGCGCCCCTGTGTTATCATACGTTGTTCGGCAAGGGCGGCATCTGCCGCTAACGTGCAATCAATAGGGAGGCGTCGTCGGTGTCCTCACAGACTCTCGCAACCGAAAAGGCCCCGCGTCCGTATAAGAAGGACCTGCTCATCCTCGAGCAGCTCGTCACCAAGGACTTCAAGCTCAAGTACCGCCGTAGTTTCCTCGGCGTGTTGTGGAGCGTTCTCAACCCGTTGCTCATGATGATCGTCATGTCCATCGTGTTCTCTTACATGTTTGGCAGCAACGTCCCCAACTTCCCGCTCTACCTCATCGTGGGCAACGTGACGTTCTCGCTCATGAGTGACTCCACCAACGCGGCGCTCACGAGCATCATCAACGCCGCGCCTCTGCTCAAGAAGGTCAAGGTCAACCGGTACATCTTCCCGGTGCAGAAGGTCTTGTTCGCGCTCGTGAACTTCGCTTTCTCGCTCATCGCCGTGGCCATCGTCATGCTGTTCTTCCAGGTTATGCCCACGTGGCACTTCATCTGGCTGCCCCTGTGCCTGTTCTTGCTGATGCTCTTTTGCATTGGCGTGGGCATGGCCATTGGCGCGCTCTCCGTCTTCTTCCGCGACATTATCCACCTGTGGGGCGTCGTCATCATCGCGTGGACCTACCTCACGCCCATCTTTTGGGACCTCTCCCTGCTTATCGACAAGGGCGCCCCGCACTGGATCATCATGCTGGTGAAGATAAACCCCATGTACAACTATCTCGAGTTCATGCGTGACATCTTCCTGTGGCAGCAGAACCCAACGCCCACGGTGCTCCTCATGTGCATCGCGTGGGCCATCATCGCACTCATCATCGGTATCTTCGTGTTCAAGAAGACCGAGCACAAGTTCATCCTCTACGTCTAAGGCGGAACCATGGCAGACGCTACCAACACCGAGTACGCCATCGAGGTCGACGACGTCACGATGGTTTTCAACATGGCCAGCGAGCAGCTCAACTCCCTCAAGGAGTATTTCATTAAGCTCATGCGCCACGAGTTGTTCTTCAAGGAGTTCCATGCTCTGGAGCACGTGAGCTTCAAGGTTAAGAAGGGCGAGGTCATCGGCCTGGTGGGAACCAACGGTTCAGGTAAGTCCACCATGCTCAAGATCATCGCCGGCGTGCTCGAGCCCACGAAAGGCACCGTGACGGTTCGTGGCAACATTGCGCCCCTCATCGAGCTGGGCGCTGGTTTCGACCTCGAGCTCACCGCGCGTGAGAACATCTTCCTCAATGGTGCACTTTTGGGTTACTCCAAGCAGTTCATGGAGGAGCACCTGGACGAGATCGTGGACTTCGCCGAGCTGCGCGACTTCCTCGACATGCCCATGAAGAACTACTCATCCGGTATGGTCGCGCGCATCGCGTTCGCCATCGCCACCGTGGTGGAGCCCGACATCCTCATCGTCGATGAGACGCTCTCCGTGGGCGACGTGTTTTTCCAGCAGAAGTGCGAGCGCCGTATCCAGAGCTTCATAGATTCCGGCAACGTGACCGTGTTGTTCGTGAGCCATTCCATCGAGCAGGTGGAGCGCATCTGCACCTCCGCGGTGTGGATCGAGAAGGGCCACGAGCGCATGATCGGTCCTGTGGACGAGGTGTGCTCGGCATATAGGGCACAGTTCGACTAGCATGTCCGGCACGTGCGACAAGCCGGCGGAGCGGGGCGTCGGCGCCCGGCCGTTGTTCTCGATCATTATGCCGTGCTACCGAGTCGCGGCCTACCTACCCTTCGCCATCGCGTGCATCCGCGCGCAGACGTGTGCGGACTGGGAGCTCATCTGCGTGGACGACGCTTCTCCCGATAACGTCGCGGAGCTCGTCGAGTATGCTGCTGCCGAGGATCCGCGCATTCGCCTCGTGCGTCATAAAGTTAACCATGGTCTCGCCGATGCTCGCAACACCGGCATCTCCGCCGCCCGCGGACGCTACGTTTGGATGCCCGATCCGGATGATGCGTACGCTCCCGACCTGCTCGAGCGCTGTGCCGAGAAGATCCGTTCCCAGGCTGATGCGGAGGCCAGGACCGATGTCGTGGTGTTCGGACTTACCGAGGAGCTCTTCGATGCGGACGGTTTCGTATGCGGTGCGCACGACATCGTGCCGGCGCTCGACGGGGCTTTTTCGGGCTCCGATGCGCACGCGCAGGTTCTCGACCTCGAGGACCGCACGCTTCTAGGCTATGCGTGGAACAAGGTCTACCGTGCGGAGGTGCTGGACGGCATCGCGTTTGAGACCGTTCCCCTCATCGAGGACATCGTCTTTAACGTTGCTGTCTTTAATCGCGTTGAGAACCTTGCGCTCGTTGCGCGTCCCTTGTACCGCTACGAGAAGCGCGTGGCCGCCAACCTGACGGCCAAATTCGTGCCCGAGTACTACGAGGTGCATCGCCGCCGCATCGATGATGTATACCGCCAGCAGGTGTCGTGGGGCCTCGATTCCGCCGATGTCCGCTCCCGCCTCGGGGCTCGCTATGCGCGCTACATCTTGTCCGCGCTCGAGCGCAACTGCGATGCGCGCGCGGGGCTAAACCATGCAGGCCGCGTGGCCTTCTGCCGCAGTATCATGGACGACGAGCTCTTCCGCGCGCTCGTCCTGGATGCGTGCCCGCAGGGCAGGGGAGCCCGCGTGTGCGTGGGCCTCCTCAAGACGCACAGCGCTCTGGTGTGGTGCGCCGCCGGCCGCATCATCCACCTCATGAGGTCGCGTGCCGGCCTCGCGTACCGTAAAGCCACGTTCTCCCGTTAGGAGCTCCCGTGTCCAAGAGCACGTTTGATACATCTGCGCCGCAGCTTACTATTGCCGTTCCCGCGTACAACGTCGAGAGCTACCTCGCGCGAGGTCTCGAGTCCTACCTCGACCCGAGATTCGTGGGCAAGCTCGAGGTCGTCGTGGTGGACGATGGCTCCACCGACGGCTCCCGTGCACTTGCGGAGGAGTTCGCCGCGCGCAGCCATGGCGTGATCCGCGTCATCTCCAAGAAGAACGGAGGCCACGGCTCGGCCGTGAACGTCGGCCTGGCCGAGGCGCGCGGGCGCTATTTCCGCGTGGTGGACGGCGACGACTGGGTGAACACGGACGGTATGGCCGAGCTACTCGAGCGTCTTGCCGACCTTGATTGCGACCTTGTGGTAGACAAGAAGCGCGAGATTGACATGACTTCTGGCGAGGAACGTCCGTTCCCGCTCGCCAAGGGCGTTGTCACGGGTCGTGTGCTCGACTTCTCCAGCGTTCTCACCAACGGTGACACCGTGTTCCAGATCATGATCCACACGCTCACCGCGCGTACGGACTACCTACGCGGTATCGGCATCAGCCTGCTCGAGCACACCTTCTACGAGGACTATGAGTACGTGGTCAAGGCAAGCGTGCCCGCCTCTACCATCTGTTACCTCGATATCGAGGTGTACCAGTACCTGGTGGGCAACGAGAACCAGTCCGTGAGCCAGGCGAACTACGTGCGCCGCTGGGACGATCACGACCGCGTGGTCATGGAGCTCCTGGACTACCTTGAGCGCTGCGAGCATGGCGAGGTATGCGCCGCGACCGGGGAGAAGCTTTCGGATGAGTCCGTCTACTACGTGCGCGAGAAGGTCCACCTCATCGTGGACACGCACTACAACATCGCGTTGCTGTTCGATGAGGATCGCAGCCGTGGGCGTGCACGCGCCAAGGCGTTCCGACGCGAGTTGAGGTGTGCGGACATAGACCAGTGGGCGCGCGGCGAGCAGCGATATCGTATGGCCACGCTCCTCAACTGCTTGAGCTTCTCGTACAACTCCATCAAGCGCTTGGTCTCCAAGCGCCGTCACTAGCACGCTACCAAGGGATGATTCATGAGCCGCAAACCGCGCATAGCCATATTCAGCGCCGACGCCAAGCTTGGCCATGAGGTCAAGGGTGCCACGCGCTATACGTTCCTCGCGACGCTTCTCGTGGAGCGTGGGTACAATGTCGACTTTATCACGAGCAGCTTCCAGCACTGGGAGAAGCGCCAGCGTGATTTGGCGACGTTCGACACGAGCATGCACGCGTTCAACGTGAAGTTCATTGCCGAGCCGAGCTATCCCGCCAACATGTGCCCCCAGCGCATCTGGGCGCACCATGTGATGGCCAAGCGCGTGACGGCGTACTTCGATGTGGACCACGACTACGACCTCGTCTACTGTCAGATTCCGCCCAACGATGTGACGCTCGCCGTGGGACGGTCCGCGAAACGCTACGGCATCCCCTTCGTGGTCGACGTGAACGACCTGTGGCCCGAGGCCTTCCGTATCGCGCTCGACGTTCCGGTGCTGTCCGACATAGCCTTCGCTCCGTTCGAGCGCCAAGCTCGTCGCGCATACGCGTTGGCGGACGCCGTGGTGGGTACGTCCGACGAGTACGCCGCGCGCCCTTTCCGCGACCGCGCCGAGGATATCCCCAAGCTCGTGGTGTACGTGGGTAACGACCTCGAGGAGTTCGACGCGGGCGCCGCTGAGAACGTCGGCTCCGTGGAAAAGCCCGAGGGCGAGGTCTGGGTTGCTTACGCGGGTAATATCTCGGCGCTATACGACTTGGAGACGCTCGTCGAGGCTGTGGCGATAGCTGCCAAGGCGCATCCCGAGCTCAGACTCAAGATTCTTGGCGATGGCCCCGAACGCGCATCCGTTGAGGCGGCGGTTGAGCGAACCGGGGCGCCTGCTGGGCTTTTGGGCTACATGCCGTACCGTGTCATGGCGGCTTGGCTCAAGGCGTCCGACATAGTGGTCAACTCGCTGGTGGCGAACGCGCCCCAGAGCGTGCCCACCAAGATAGGCGATTACCTGGCCTCGGGACGCCCCATGATTAACACGTCCATGAACGTTGAGTTTCGCGAGAAGGTCGTGCGTGACGGCTTTGGTGTGAATGTTGTGCCGGGTGACGCCGAGGGGCTCGCCAGGGTGATCTGCAAGCTTGTCGAGGACGAGGCGGGACGCGCGCGCATGGGGCGCGTGGCGCGCGAGCTCGCGGCGGCACAGTTCGACCGCCCGCATTCCTATGAGGCCACCGTAGACCTCATTCGAGGCCTGATCTCCGAGCGCACGAAGTAGATTGCCCCCGTGAGGCGTGCTCGTCCTATACTCGGACTGATAGGAGAGTGCATGGTGTGTCGGGGTCGGGCGAGCCCGTGCTTGAGGGGGCGACCGATCGCAAGCTGTCCGATGAGCCGGCAATCGTGGAGATGCCCCGCTCTATTTCCGGGTTGCCCGACGATACCAAGATGACGCTCGTTCCAACCGGTCCCTTGACGAACATCACGCTGTTCCCACGTACGTACTCGGGGCGTGCCGATCGTATCGACCGCATCGTCCTCATGGGCGGCACCACGGTTGGCGGAAACGCGACCGTGTACGCCGAGTTCAACATATGGGACGACCCCGAGGCTGCGCAGATTCTGGTCTCGAGTGGGCCACACATCGTTATGTGCCGCCTCGATGTGACCCAGAATGGCGGTTGCGGCTTTGCCTTTCCGCCATTCTGGGTCACATCCGGAGTGCTGGTTATGAGACGCGCTCGGCGAACTCCAGGTATTGCGTGCGGCGCCACTTGTCCATCGTGGCGGCGTAGAGGCTTTCGGTGTTGTCGAGCTCGTACCAAGCGCCGTCTGCGCCTACTCGTTGTAGCACGGCACGACGATGGGAATGCGCGGTATGGCGGTTTACCTTGCGTTCGGGTTGTCGTTGCGATAGTCACCGAAGGCGTATTTGCTATACACATTGACTTCCCACTGCTTTTTTTCGACCTTTGCCACGGAGTCGAGGATAAAACCAGTCGCGAGACTTAAGCCACACAGGAACATAAACGATGCGGCGAGCAGGGCGGTTGGGAAGCGCGGAACAAGACCGGTCTGGAAATACTCGACAATGATGGGAATGCCCAGGGCAAGACCGATTATTGCAAACAGGAGCGCAACGAGGCTGAAGAATTTGAGCGGGCGGTAGTCCTTGAACAGCGTGCCAATCATGGCGACGACCTTAATGCCATCGCTGACGGTATTAAGCTTAGATTCGGATCCTTCGGGGCGATCGCGGTACTCAATGGGCACGTCCTTGATGCGCCAGCGGTGGTCGACGGCATGGATGGAGAGTTCGGTTTCGATCTGAAAGCCCTCAGAAAGCACGGGGAACGTTTTGACAAAGGGGCGGCTCATGGCGCGATAGCCCGTCATAACATCCTCGAAGCTGTAGCCATAGATCCACTTAATCATGGCTCGAACCAAGTTGTTGCCAAAACCATGGAAGGCACGTTTGTTTTCCTCGGCATAGGTTCCATTGGAAAGGCGGTCTCCGACCGTCATGTCGGCCGTGCCATTAAGGATGGGCAAGCAGAGGGCTTTTGCCGCTTCGGCGGGGTAGGTGTCGTCTCCGTCAACCATCAGGTAACAATCGGCATCGATATCGCGGAACATCTGACGGCAGACATTGCCCTTTCCCTGACGCGGCTCAAAACGCACCGTTGCGCCATGTTCTGCAGCGATGCGGGAAGTATCGTCTGACGAGTTGTTGTCGTACACATAGATTGTCGCCTGCGGTAGTTCGCGGCGAAAGTCGTCAATGACTTTGCCGATCGTGAGGGCTTCGTTGTAGCAGGGGATAATGACGGCAATAGATTCAGAATTCACTCAATGCTCCTTTGATATTCAATCGTAGAAAGTATAGCCGTTTGGCCCTGGCATCCTGAGATGTAGCCGTCTTCCACAAGTCCGAGCGCAAATTCATCTTCTACATCTAAAGGAATGCTGTGATGACTGAATCTGTTGTTGATTACAACGAGCAGCCTCTGGCTGTCGAGGTCGACGCCACCACCATGATCTTTAACGTGGCGTCTGACTCGCTGACCAGCCTCAAAGAATGTTTTATTAAGCTCGTTAAGCATGAGTTGTTCTTTGAGGAGTTTAGGGCGCTTAAGCACATTTCGTTTGATATTCACCGCGGTGAGGTCGTGGGCTTGGCCGGTACTAATGGTTCCGGCAAGTCCACGATGCTCAAGATTATCGCTGGTGTGCTTGAGCCTAGCGAGGGCAGCGTTAAGGTTCATGGCAACATTGCACTTCTGATTGAGCTTGGAGCTGGCTTTGATCCCGAGCTGACGGCACGCGAGAACATTTATTTGAACGTTGCGCTAGTCGGCTATACCAAGGAATTTATCGATGCCGACTTTGATGGCATTATCGAGTTCGTTGAGCTGCAGAACTTTGTCGACATGCCGCTCAAGAACATCTCTTCGGGTATGGTTGCGCGCATTGCTTTTGCAATCGCCACCATTACCGAGCCCGATATCCTGATCGTCGATGAGATGCTTTCCGTCGGCGACGTGTTCTTCCAGCAAAAGTGCGAGGCCCGTATTCAGCACTTTATCCAGAGCGGTGACGTGACGGTTTTGTTCGTGTCGCATTCCATGGAGCAGGTTGAGCACATCTGCCAGCGTGCGTTTGGATTGAGAAGGGCGACCTTCGTATGGACGGCCCGGTCGATGAGGTATGCAAGGCATACCGCGAACAGTTCAAGTAGGTTATACTTATTTGCGCTTGGCGGGCTCGCGCTTGCTTGGCGTGCGTATTTGCTCCATTAGCTCAGTTGGATAGAGCAGGGGACTTCTAATCCCAAGGTCGACGGTTCGAATCCGCCATGGAGCACCTTTTGTTTAATAAGCTCAGCTTTTGCTGGGCTTTTTTGTTCACAAATGCGAAGTTGAGCTACTCTGTTTCTGCGGGCTCCACGATTTATGAGTTATGTAGCAATTCCAGATTCTAAGACAGGGTTCGCTTGCGTTTGGCGGTTAGCCATCGACATCCTTACACCAACGCTGACTCGAAAGGCCTTATCTCCTGCCCATTTTTCTCTGCACAATTGAAGTCTGAAGTGGTTGGCCTTACGGCGTTGTTATGATCGATGAGTTCGACCTTCATTTGCATCCCCGCTGCCAGGCGCGGATTCTCGAGGACCTGGTTCGCATATTTCCAAACGTACAGTTTATAGTTACAACGCATTCGCCTGTCGTGGTTGCATCGGTACCCCGCGGTAACATCCGTATTCTTGGAGAGGATGCTGCAACGGTGCCTGCTATGGAGACGCGTGGACGCGATGCCGGGGATATTCTCAACACCGTTCTGTGCGCATTCTCTCGTCCTGAAGAGGCAGCTCGATTGTCCGATTTATTAAATTGCGCCGTTGATGAAGAGCGCTTTGACGACGCCAGGCTTGCGCTCCAAAAGCTCGAGGAGTTTGTGGGCATGGATGATCCCGATGTTGTTGCCGCTAAGACGACCCTTGAGCTTGAGGAGCTGCTGTCGTGATTCCGATCGTTAAGGGAAAAGAGCCTGCGGCGCTTACCAAGGCCAAGAGGGCATACGCAACACCCCCGATACGACGTTTAATTTCACAGAGTTGCGCGGAGAGAACAAGCGAGAAGTTCTGGAGGCCTTGCTTGCAGAGCAGGGCCATTGCTGCATTTATTGCACGTGCAGGATCGGCGTTGGTGATCGTCTGGCTACGATTGAGCATTTATTTCCACATTTTTGTTTCGTTGGGTTAGTTTTGCCTGAATGTATCTCCTAATTCGATGAATTCTCTTTACATTATCGATTGTATAGCCGCTTATAAAGCTATATATACATATATACTAGTTTATAAATCTATATAAGCGACGTTTGCCTGAGGATTCTGGTTATGGACAAAGCCAAGTTCTACAATCCATTTCGTCCGACCGCCGGTGCGGAGCCTCCTCGAATCATCGGTCGTGATGATATCTCTCTCGAGTTCGTGGAGGGTCTCATGTCCGGCGTTGGCGCCCCTGCACGTCTTATGCGAATCACAGGCCCGCGCGGGTCGGGGAAAACGGTTCTTCTTTGCGATCTGCGCGACCGAGCGATTGAACTGGGTTGGAAGGCCGTTGTTGTTTCGGCTGGTCCGCGTTTGTCGCACGATCTTATGGAGCAGATTCAAGACCAACTGACTTTTTCCTCCGCTTCGCTTGGCGTTAACGTTGGTATTGCTTCTGCCAAGTTGGACATTTCTTCAAGCGAAATGAGCCTTCGGGCAAAACTAAAGCAGATTGCACAGGGCTCAAAGGGCTTGTTCATCGCTGTTGATGAAGTCCAAGATGCCCCAGTTGAGGAAATGCGTATTATTGCCTCAACAGTTCAATTACTCATTGGGGAGAAAGCCAATATCGCTCTTGCCTTTGCCGGATTGCCATCGGGCGTTATGGATCTCATTAACGGCAAGGCACTTACTTTTCTTCGCCGCGCGGTTCCCGAAGACCTTGCTCCTATCAATCAAATCGAGATTGCACTTTCTTTGAGTGATAGCTTTAACGCGACCGGTCTTTCTCTCGACGGGGATTTGCTATCAAAAGCGGCGAGAGCAACAAAAGGTTATGCGTATTTAGTTCAACTTGTTGGGTATTCAATCTGGCAGCGCGCCAACCTTCATCGGGAAAAATCAACTCTCGTTAGTGAGCGCGATGTTGATGAAGGTATCCTGCTTGCCGAAGCTCGTTTCCACGACGTGGTCCACGAGCCTGCGATTTCTGGTCTCTCGCGTAATGAAATCAACTACTTGTATGCCATGTGCGAGGACAGCAAACAGTCCAAAACCTCAGATGTAGCCAAGCGCCTTGGTAAAAAGACGAGCGAGTTGAGTTCTGTTAGAGCCAAGCTGCTTTCACGAGAAGTAATCCAGGCGCCTCAGAGGGGCTATGTTCAATTTGCTGTTCCAGATTTGGATGAGTATCTCAAAGATAATAGAGATGAGATTCTATCGAGGTATTAAAGCTCCAGATTAAATCCTCGAGATTAACCGTACAACGATTGAGGGCGATTCACGGTAAGGTGCCGTGAGCCGCCCTGTTCGACTTATTTCGATAGTGTCGAGAAAGTTGGTGTAGCGCCCGGTCCGAAGCGAGTCGGCCCGGCGTCCAGGAACCTGGAAC